>Ga0247843_1000033_pt1 | contig 278391 bp, 273 predicted proteins | sample LaCruzMarch2017__FD_192420 | JGI IMG/M metagenome (GOLD analysis project Ga0247843, IMG submission 192420) | Freshwater microbial communities from meromictic Lake La Cruz, Castile-La Mancha, Spain - LaCruzMarch2017_8m | ecosystem: Environmental > Aquatic > Freshwater > Lake | place: Spain...
TGATCCAGAAGTCCTTCGGCGCCCCGCGCTCGACCAAGGACGGCGTCTCGGTCGCCAAGGAAATCGAGCTGGAAGACGCCTTCGAGAACATGGGCGCCCAGATGATCCGCGAAGTCGCGTCCAAGACCAACGACAAGGCGGGCGACGGCACCACCACCGCGACCGTCCTGGCCCAGTCCATCGTGCAGGAAGGCCTCAAGTCCGTCGCCGCCGGCATGAACCCGATGGATCTGAAGCGCGGCATCGACAAGGCCGTCGCCGCCGTCATCGCCGAGATCAAGGCCACCTCCAAGAAGGTCAGCGCCAACTCCGAGATCGCCCAGGTCGGCACCATCTCGGCTAACGGCGACACCGAGGTCGGCGAAATGATCGCCAGGGCCATGGACAAGGTCGGCAATGAGGGCGTCATCACGGTCGAGGAAGCCAAGACCGCCGAGACCGAACTGGACGTCGTCGAAGGCATGCAGTTCGACCGCGGCTACCTGAGCCCCTATTTCATCACCAACGCCGACAAGATGGAGGTCCAGCTCGAGGAACCCCTCATCCTGCTGTTCGAAAAGAAGCTGTCGAGCCTTCAGGCCATGCTCCCGATCCTGGAAGCCGTGGTCCAGTCGGGTCGCCCGCTCCTGATCATCGCCGAGGACATCGAGGGCGAAGCCCTGGCCACCCTGGTGGTCAACAAGCTGCGGGGCGGCCTGCGCGTCGCCGCCGTCAAGGCTCCGGGCTTCGGTGACCGCAGGAAGGCCATGCTGGAGGACATCGCCGTCCTGACCGGCGGCCAGGTCATCTCCGAGGACCTGGGCATCAAGCTCGAGAACGTCACGATCGACATGCTCGGCAAGGCCAAGAAGGTCACCATCACCAAGGACGACACCACCATCGTGGACGGCGTCGGCGGCAAGGACGAGATCGAGGCCCGCATCGGCCAGATCAAGAAGCAGATCGAGGACACCTCGTCCGACTACGACAAGGAAAAGCTGCAGGAACGTCTGGCCAAGCTGGCCGGCGGCGTCGCGGTCATCCGCGTCGGCGGCTCGACCGAGGTCGAGGTGAAGGAGAAGAAGGACCGCGTCGACGACGCCCTGAACGCCACGCGGGCCGCGGTTGAAGAAGGCATCGTCCCCGGCGGCGGCATCGCCCTGCTGAAGGCGACCAGGGCGCTGGAAGGCCTGAAAGGCGACAACGCCGACCAGACCGCCGGCATCGCCATCATCCGTCGCGCGATCCAGGCCCCGATCCGCCAGATCGTCGAGAATGCCGGCGTCGAAGGCTCCATCGTGGTCGGCAAGGTGCTCGAGAACCCCTCGGCCACCTACGGCTTCAACGCCCAGACCGAAGAGTATGTCGACATGATCCAGGCCGGCGTCATCGACCCCGCCAAGGTCGTTCGCACCGCTCTGCAGGACGCGGCCTCGGTCGCCGGTATCCTGATCACCACCGAAGCGGCCGTGGCCGATGCACCGAAGAAGGGCTCCGCTGGCGGTGCCGGCGGCGGCATGGGCGGTGGCGGCATGGGCGGCATGGGCGACATGGACTTCTAGTCCACGCCTGCATCGCGCTGACGAAGGAGAGGGCGGGTCCGGAAACGGGCCCGCTCTTTTCTGTGTTTACACCACGGCTGGACGATGCCGGCCCGTGCCGGTCAACAACGATTCAGGCGGGGCTTGTCGCGGTGATCCCTGCTTCGTCAACGCCTGGCCCGAGGTCGGATACAATGTTGCAGAACGCAGCCGACGAGATCGAGCCGCCGTCTCGCCCCCGGGAACGAATGACCGCAATCAAGTCGTCACCACCTGTCTGGTCGCCGCCCGGACGGTGAAACCGCAGTGTTTACAGGGGTGGGGGAAGAAATGGCGCGCCCGGAACGATTCGAACGTCCGACCCTCAGATTCGTAGTCTGATGCTCTATCCAGCTGAGCTACGGGCGCGCACAGGCCTTTCGGCGAGGGCGGGTATCTAGCGGGTCGATCCCCGGGGCGCAACCCGGATTTCGGGCAAAGTGAGCGAGGCCGCTGCAAGCAGGGCTTGGCGGGCGCGGCGGCCGGGCCTAGGTCGATGGACAGCGCCCCCGCGCGTGTCCGTGACAGAGGGTTTCCATGCTGACGTCGTCGATCCGCGCCCTGGTCGCTTTCGCCATGATAGCGACCCTGACCGCGTGTCAGACCCTGAACGACGCGGTCAGCCGGTCGGCGGACGGCGGGGCCCCCGCGATCGTCGGTCAGACGCGCTCCGCGCCCGCGCACGGTCCATTCGTCGCGGCGGCCAATCCACTGGCGGTAGAGGCGGGCCTGGCGATCCTGCGGCGCGGCGGGTCGGCGGTCGATGCGGCGGTGGCGATCCAGGCGGTGCTGGGGCTGGTCGAGCCGCAGTCGTCCGGTCTGGGCGGCGGGTCGTTCATGATGGTCTTCAACGCCGGGACGGGCGAGGTCACGACCTATGACGGACGCGAGACCGCACCGTCGGCGGCGACGCCCGACCTGTTCTACGAGAACGGAACCCCTCTGTCCTTCATGGACGCGGTGCTGAGCGGCCGGTCGACGGGCGTTCCGGGCGCGGTCGCCATGCTGGGGCAGGCGCAGAAGGATCACGGCATTCTGGCCTGGTCGGACCTGTTCGGCGACGCGGAGCGGCTGGCGCGGGACGGGTTCGTGGTCAGTCCGCGACTGGCCGGCATGATCGCCCTGACCGGCGGACAGGCGCGAACCGAATGGGCCAACGCCTATTTCACCAGGCCCGACGGGACACGCTATGTCGCGGGCGACACGCTGAGGAACCCGGCCTATGCCGAAACGATCGCGGCCCTGGCGCGGGAGGGGGCCGGGGCGCTGTACTCCGGGCCGCGAGCACAGGCGATCGTGGATACCGTGCACGAAGGGCCGCGGCCCGGGGCCCTGAGCACCGCCGACCTGGCCGCCTATCGACCCGTCGCGCGCGAGGCCCTGTGCCGACCGTTCCGGGTCTATGTCGTGTGCATCCCGCCACCGCCGTCCAGCGGCGTCAGCCTGTTGCAGCTGCTGGCCATGGCCGAGACGCCGGGGGCCGCGCGGGCCCTGGCACAGGGCGAGACGAGCCCGGAGGCCTGGACCATGTTCGCCCAGTTGCAGCGGCTGATGTACGCTGATCGCGACCGCTATGTCGGCGATCCAGCCTTCGTGGGCGTTCCGGTGGCGGGCCTGCTGGACCCCGCCTATGTCGCCGACCGCGCGGCCCTGGCCCCCGGCCTGACCGGGTCGGCGAGCGCCGGGACGCCGCCGGGGGGCATTTTCCGGGCCCCGGATGCGACGCAGGAGCCGGCCGGCACCTCGCATTTCGTCGTGGTGGATGCGCGGGGCAATGCCGTGTCGATGACGACCACCGTAGAGAGCATCTTCGGCTCGGGCCGGATGGCCAACGGCTATTTCCTGAACAACCAGCTGACGGACTTTTCGTTCACGCCGACGACGCGCGAAGGCCAGCCGGTCGCCAATGCGGTGGCTGCGGGCAAGCGGCCGCGCTCGTCGATGTCTCCGGTCATCATTCTGGACCAGCAGGGACGGCTGGTGGGGGCCATGGGATCACCGGGAGGGTCGTCGATCCTGGCCTATGTGGCCAAGGGGCTTATCGGAACCCTGGTGTGGGGACTGCCGGTCCAGGCCGCGTTCGACCTGCCCAATCTGGTGGCGAAGGGTCCGGGTTTCGGGGCCGATACGTCACGGTTCGGCCAGACACTGGAGGCGGGGCTGGCGGCCAACGGCATCGTGCTGGCCCCGAACACGTCCGAGAACTCGGGCCTGCACGGCGGCATCTGGCGCGGCGATCACTGGGATGGCGGGGCCGACGACCGCCGCGAGGGCGTGGCGAGGACGGATTAGGTCTGGCCCGGCAGCCTCAGCTCGAACGTCGTGCCGGTGGGGCCGGTCTCGACGAGGCGAAGCTCGCCGCCATGGGCCGCGGCCAGTTCGCGCGAGATGGTCAGGCCCAGCCCGGTGCCGTCGCCGCCCGCGCCGCTGACGAAGGGCTCGAACAGGCGTCCGGACAGGCGCAGGGGGATGCCGGGACCATCATCGGTCACCCGGATGATGCAGCCCGCGTCCCCGGCCTGCGCCTCGACCCGCACCGCGCCCCGGGCCGCGCCCCTGCGACGGGCGACGCGCGTGGCGTCCCCCTCGATGGACTGACGGGCGTTGCGCATCAGATTGACGAGGATGCGGTGCAGCTGGTCGCCGTCGGCGTGGACGGTGAAGCGGGGCGGGATGACCTTGACCAGTTTGACGCCGGTCGATTCCAGTCCGGCATCCTCGGCGGCCGCCGTGACGGCGAGGGCCAGGGCGATGCGGTCCAGGACGGGCGGGGGATCCTCGGACTTGCCGTAGTCCAGGACGTTGCGGGTCAGGGCGGCGGCGCGGCCGAGCGCCCGCTCGAGTCGCGGCAGGGCCTTGGCGACCTGAGGGTCGGCGGAATCCGCCAGCCTGTCAGAGGCGATCTGGGCCGAGGTCAGCATGTTGCGCAGATCGTGATTGATCTTGGCCACCGCCTCGCCCAGGGCCACGAGGCGCGAACGGGAACGTAGCGACAGGCGGACCTCTTCCTGCATCCGGGCCAGTTCGCGCTCGACCCTGCCGATCTCGTCATGACGGTCCGAGGGAGGCTCGCCCATGGCGTTGGGGTCGGCGGCAAAGCTCTCGATCGAGCGCGTAACCCGTCGAAGGGGCCGCAGGACCAGATAGGCCAGACCGGCATACAGCAGCCCTCCGGCCACGGCCGATATCAGCAGCGAGACCAGAAGGCTGTTCAGCAGGAAGGCCTGCAGTTCCTGCTTCAGAGGCTCGGCCGGGGCGACCACGTCGATGAAGTCGCCGGAGCGATAGCGGGGCGCGGCCCGGACCCGGATGGAGCGGTCGGCGGGGCCGAAAAGGGTGCGGATGGGGTCCAGCAGACGCGCGCCGCTGTTCTTGCGCCTCAGGTCGATGAAGTCAGGCGTCCGCGGAAGATTGGGCGCACGCAGCAGCTGGCGCATCACCCCCTGGTCACTGATGGCCACGGCCGACACACCGCCGATGCGGAGCAGCTGATCGGCCGTCTGTTCGTCCACCGCGCTGTAAGGCAGGGCCTCGACGCCGACAGAGGCCAGCTCCGCAGCCTGCAACCGGTCCAGAAGCCACCGCTCGTGGAAGGAGGCGGCGTTGGGCCCAAGGATGAGCGCCCCCACCACCAGGGTGAACAGGACGGTCAGCAGGAACAGGCGCGAGGACAGGCCGTCGGGGGCCTGGGGGGGCACGCGTTCGCGCCAGTCTGCAGGCAGGCCGAGACGATCGCGCAGGCGATCCACGAGGCCGGGCGTCTGGACCTTCGGCGGCCTCACGGTGTGGCGGCTCCCGGCAGATGGCGCTGGACCGCCTTCAGGACCAGAGGCAGCACAACCGCGAGAACGAACACGCCCGCCATCGGGGCCCAGAACTGGCCGAACAGGGCCTGAACGTCGGGATCGGGGTCGGTGGCCAGCAGCGTGCTCAATCGCGAGCCGATCCAGCAATAGATGATGTGGGCGGGCAGCAGGCCGATCACCGTCGCGATCGTATAGGGTGCCAGCCGCACCGACATGATCCCGGCAGCGACATTGATCATGTGGAAAGGCACGACGACGGCCAAACGAGACGCCAGGACATACCAGAAGGTGTCCCGGTCGATGGCGGCGCAGACCCTCTTCAACATCCCCCGGTCGCGCTCGGCCTTCCTGCGCAGGTCGGTGCCGAGAGCCGAACGGGCGACGGCATAGACGATCAGGGCGCCCACCGTGGCGGCGATGGCGGTGGAGACCCCGCCGACCCACGGTCCGAACAGATAGCCCGCCGTGATGGTGACAAAGAAGACGCCCGGAACCACGCTGGCCGTCAGGATCGCGAACACCGCCATCAGGGCCACAAGGGCGAGGATATAGTGCTCCGCGGCATAGGCCCGCAGTTCCAGGCCATGGTCACGCAGGGTGTCCAGCGACAGGTAGCGGTTCCAGCCCATGGCGAAGATCAGGGCGATGACGCCGCCCAGGACCACCAAGGGCAGATATTTCTTGATGCGATCCATCATGCCTCAATGCTCCAGCGGCACCCGGGACTCCTTCCCGGCGTTGACAGCCGAAGCCTGCCCCCTTATACGCCCGCCCTTCCTGCGAAGGACGCCTTTGTCCTTGCGCACCACGCATAACCCTTGGAGCCGACCGTGAAGCGGACCTATCAGCCGTCGCGACTCGTGCGCAAGCGCCGTCACGGCTTCCGTTCGCGGATGGCCACCAAGAACGGACAGAAGATCGTTGCTCGGCGCCGCGCCAAGGGCCGCAAGAAGCTGACGGCCTAGGCCGGAATCTTGTCCTCTCCCTGCGGGAGAGGGCTTGAGGCTCGCAGGGCGTAGCGATGCGCCAGCCGAAAGGGTGAGGGGTGTTGCCCCCGCCGGTTGGCACTGTAACCCTTCACCCTTGCGCGCAAAAAACGACGGCGTCGCCGTCGCGCGCTCATGCCCTCTCCCTCAGGGAGAGGGGCCAGGGTGGCAGGATGGAAAATCGACCCAGAATCCAGCGTCTGACCCGACGGCCCCAGTTCCTGGCGGCCGCGAAAGGCGTTTCGCTGGCGCGGGGCGCGGTGGTGGTACAGCGGCTGGAGCGGAACGACGGCGATCCGGCGATCGGCCTGGGTTTCACGGCCACGAGAAAGGTCGGCGGAGCCGTCGACCGGAACCGCTGCAAGCGGCGGCTGAGAGAGGCCGCGCGGGCCATGGTTCCCCTCCATGGCCTGCCCGGCAGCGACTATGTGCTGATCGCGCGCCAGGGCACGGCGGACCGGCCCTGGGACCGTTTACTTGACGACGTGAAATCGGCGCTTACAAGGCTGGCCACCACCCCCGGCCCCGGCCGGTCCGGCAAGGCCGACGATGGCCCGACGACCCCCGATACGCCCCCTCAGGACCCCTGATCCGCATGAAGAACGAAAACACCCGCAACATGGTGATCTTCGCCGTGTGCACGGCGGTCATCCTGATCCTGTACCAGGTGTTCTACATGGGGCCCGTGGCAGCGCAGCGGAAAGCCATGCAGGAAGCCGCCGCCGCCCAGACGCTTGAGCAGGCGGCCGCGGCCGCAGGCACGCCGGTGGCAGGCATCCCGACGTCCACGGGCGCGACCGGACCGGTCACCTTCGTCACCGACCGCACCAAAGCCTTGGGCAATGTCGCGCGCATCCCGGTGTCGACCCCGACGCTGCAGGGTTCGCTGTCGCTCCAGGGCGGGCGGATCGACGACCTGTTCCTGAAAAACTATCGGCAGACCATCGACCCGACGTCTCCGTACGAGGAGCTGTTCCGTCCGCAGGGCATGGAGCACGCCTATTTCGCCCAGTTCGGCTGGACCGGACCCAATGTCCCGGGTGGCGTTCCGGGGGCCAATACGGTCTGGCGGCTGACCGCCGGATCGACCCTGACGCCGACGACCCCGGTCACCCTGAACTGGGACAACGGCCAGGGCCTGCGCTTCACCCGCGTGCTGTCGGTCGACGCCCGCTACATGTTCACCGTGACCGACACGGTGGCCAACCTGGGCACCGCCCCCATCACCATCGCCCCCTATGGCCGCGTCGAGCGCCAGGGCGTGCCCCCGGCGCTGGGCAAGACCCAGATCCTGCACGAGGGCGGCATCGGCACCTTCTCCAAGGGCGACGGCTTTGCAACCACCCAGCTGAAGTACGGCGACTGGGCCAAGAAGCCACGCCAGGAATTCGACTCCACCGGCGGCTGGCTGGGCATCACCGACAAATACTGGATGGCGGCGCTGATCCCGCCGCAGGACGAGGCCATCCAGGCCGAGTTCCGCGTCACAGACGCCGCCACCTACGACATCCACGAGGCCAGGATCCTGGGGGCCGCGCGCACGATCCAGCCGGGTCGTCAGGTGACCGAGGTCCAGCACCTGTTCGCGGGTGCCAAGCGCAACGAAATCCTGTCGGGCTATGAGAAGCAGTACGACCTGCCGCGCTTCATCTATGCGATCGACTGGGGCTTTCTGTTCTTCCTGACGCGACCGATCTTCCTGCTGGTCGAGTTCTTCTATGGCGTCGTCGGCAACTTCGGCGTGGCCATCCTGCTGCTGACCCTGACCATCAAGCTGATCATGTTCCCGCTGGCCAACAAGAGCTACGAGAGCCTGTCAAAGATGCGGAAACTCCAGCCGCTGATGGAGAAGATCAAGGAGCAGCACAAGGACGACCCCCAGGCCCAGCAGAAGGCCACGATGGAGCTGTACCAGAAGGAGAAGATCAATCCGCTGGCGGGCTGTCTGCCCATCCTGGTCCAGATCCCGGTCTTCTACGCCCTGTACAAGGTGCTCTATGTCACGATCGAGATGCGGCACGCGCCCTTCTTCGGCTGGATCCGCGACCTGTCGGCACCCGATCCGACCAACATCTGGAACCTGTTCGGCCTGATCCCCTGGGATCCATCCGGCGCGCCCGTTATCGGCGGGTTGATCGCCAACTCGGGGTCCGGCGGCTTCACCCTGGCGCTCAGCGTCCTGGCGATCTTCTACGGGTTCACCATGTGGTTGCAGCAGGCCATGAACCCGCCGATGCCAGATCCGGTCCAGCGTCAGATCTTCGCCTGGATGCCGGTGATCTTCACCTTCATCATGGCGGTCTTCCCGGCGGGTCTACTGGTCTACTGGGCGTGGAACAACGTCCTGTCGATCGCCCAGCAGTACTACATCATGCACCGCTTCGGGGCCGAGAACCCGATCGATGACTTCATCGGCAAGCTCAAGAAACAGCCCGCGTGACGGACTACTCGGACGAGGAGATCGAGGCCGCGCGGGTTCTGTTCGCGCGGCCCGCGACCTTCGTCATGGGGGCCGCCAGGATCGAGCAGTTGCCCGAGCCGGACCTGCCCGAGATCTCCTTCGCGGGTCGCTCCAACGTCGGCAAGTCCAGCCTGATCAACGGCCTGGTCGGCATGCACAAGCTGGCGCGGGCGTCGAACGAACCGGGCCGTACGCGAGAGGTCAACTTCTTCGATCTGGACGGCAGGCTGCGGCTGGTCGACCTGCCCGGCTATGGCTGGGCCAAGGCGTCGAAGTCGACGGTGCGCCAGTTCCAGAACCTGGGGCGGGATTACCTGCGTGGCCGCGTCACACTGAAGCGGGTCTATCTGCTGATCGACGCGCGCCACGGGCTGAAGTCGGTCGACACAGAGGCTCTGGACGCCCTGGACCTGGCCGCCGTCAGCTATCAGATCGTCCTGACCAAGGCCGACAAGATCAAGGCCCATGAGCGCGATACGGTGCAGGCGGCGACGCTGAAAGCGATCTCCAGACGCCCCGCCGCCTTCCCCGCCGTCGCCGTGACCTCGGCCGAAAAGGGCCTGGGTCTGCCCGAGCTGCGCGCCGAGATCATGCGCACGACGGGCGCGGAGATTTAGCACGGTACTTCTCCCTCCCCCTCGGGGGAGGGTCGTCGATGCGGAGCATCGGCGGGGTGGGAAGGACAAGGCAAAACATCGTGCGGCCTTGCCCTGTCGGCCCCACCCTGTCTCCGTTGCGCTCCGACCGCCCTCCCCGGCCGGGGAGGGAGAATGTCGCGCTGGCCTCGCCGCCGCCGAGCTACTAGTTACGTGCCATGCCCCCCGCCGACACCCCTGCCGAGGTATTCAAGCGCGCGCTGGCCCATGCGGCGCGGGCCCTGGCCGAGCAGTCGGAGCTGGAGGTGGTGTTCGGGTCGGACGGACCGCGCCTGACCGGTGGCGTCCTGACCCTGCCCCATCCGCCGCGCAATCCGTCGGACGGCGATACCGCCAATGTGCGGGGTCAGGCCGACCGGCTGGCGCTTCGACTGGCCAACCACGATCCGGCGGTCCACGCCACCCTGCGCCCGCTCGACAGCCGCGCCGCCGAGGTGTTCGAGGCAGTCGAACAGGCGCGGATCGAGGCCCATGGCTCGGCGTCGCTGGCAGGCGTCCGCTCCAATATGAACGCGGCCCTGCTGACCCGGCTGGAGAAGATGGGGGCCTTGCGGATCATCGAACCCGCCCGCGTGCCGGTGGCCGAAGCCGTCGCCCTGTTGCTGCGGGAACGGGTGACCGGCCAGCGCAGCCCGGACGGAGCGGGCGCCATGCTGGACCTGGTCCGGACCGATATCGAGGCCAGGGCGGGCGCAGCCCTGGACCGGCTGGCGCTGACGGCGGGCGATCAGGCCGCGTTCGGGGCGGCGCTGAAGGACGTGCTTCGCGACCTCGATCTGGATCCCGGCGACGGCCGGGGCGACGAGGCCAATGACGAGCCGGGCGAGGACGAACCCCCGCCGCAGCAGCCCGACCCGTCCGAGGATCAGGAGGACGAGGAGGACGAGGTCGGCGGCGAGGGCGGCCAGTCGATGGATGGATCGTCCGAAGACCCCACCTCCGAACAGGACCGCGATGCCCGCCCCGACGGTTCGCCCGCCGAACGCGACGGCGACGCCGCCGACGATGGCCCCGACGTGGCCGAAGGGGCCCTGCCGAACCGTCAGGACAATGTCGACGACGGCCGGGCGATCGACGCCTACCGCGTCTTCACCACCGCCCATGATGAGGTCATCGACGCCGCCGACCTGTGCGATCCGATGGAGCTGGAGCGCCTGCGGTCCCTGCTCGACCAGCAGCTGACCATCCTGTCCAGCGTCGTCGCCCGCCTGGCCAACAAGCTGCAGCGGCGGCTGATGGCGCAACAGAACCGGTCCTGGGCGTTCGACCTGGAGGAGGGCGTGCTGGACACCGCCCGCCTGACCCGGATCATCACCGACCCGACCAGCCCGCTCACGTTCAAGATGGAAAGTGAAAGCCCTTTCCGGGACACCGTCGTGACGCTGTTGCTCGACAACTCGGGCTCGATGCGCGGGCGGCCGATCATGGTTGCGGCGGTCTGCGCCGACATCCTGGCGCGGACGCTGGAACGGTGCGGGGTCAAGGTCGAGATCCTGGGCTTCACCACCCGGGCCTGGAAGGGCGGACAGGCGCGCGAGGCCTGGATCACCGCCGGCAAACCGCCGATGCCGGGCCGCCTGAACGACCTTCGCCACATCATATACAAGGCCGCCGACGCGCCCTGGCGCCGGGCCAAGAAGAACCTCGGCCTGATGATGCGCGAGGGGTTGCTGAAGGAAAACATCGACGGCGAGGCCCTGACCTGGGCGCACGACCGGCTGAAGGCCCGGCCCGAGGCGCGCCAGATCCTGATGGTCATCTCCGACGGTTCGCCGGTCGACGATTCCACCCAGTCGGCCAATGCGGCCCTGTATCTGGACAAGCATCTGCGCGCCGTCATCGAGCGGATCGAGACTCAGTCGCCGGTCGAGCTGATCGCCATCGGCATCGGCCACGACGTCACCCGCTGGTACCGCCGCGCCGTCACCATCGTCGACGTCGAACAGCTGGGCGGGGTCATGATCGAGAAGCTGGCCGAACTGTTCGAGGTCGCGCCCAAGGATACCGGCAAGCGCGGCAGTCGGCGGATGAGGCGGGCGGCGTGATGCGGGCGGCCTCCCGCCTGTTCTGTGCCGCAGGGCTCATCGGGGCGGCGGCCTGCGCGGCCATGGCCACATCGACGCTGGGCCCCGTCGCGCCTTCGGACCGGGCGATCCGGATCGAGGCGCGCCGTGTCCCCCTGGGGATCGGCGGCGCCACCCTGGCCCCCGGCGTGACCTGGGCGGGCGGGCTGGTCCTGCGCGGATCGGGCCTGCATGGGTTGTCGGACCTCAAGATCGACGGAGGCCGGGCCTGGGTGGTCAGCGATTTCGGCCAGCTGATCCGGTTCACCCTGCAGCTGGATCGGAACGGACGGCTGGTGACGGCCGACCGCGCCGTCACGCGACCCCTGACCGGGCCGGACGGGGCCGTTCTGACGCCCAAGGCCAATGCGGACTCCGAGGGGCTGGCGATCCTCCCCGACGGGACGGTGCTGATCAGCTTCGAGCGCGATCACCGCATCTGGTCCTACGGCGCGGTCGCGCTCGATCGCCCCACGGCAGTGGCGCGCCCCGACACGGATTTCCCGGACAACGAGGGCATGGAGGGGCTGGCGGCGGCCCCGGACGGCGGCTGGCTGGTCCTCGGCGAAGGCGGCGGGGCCTGGGTCTGTCTCGCCGCCTGTGCACCGCTGGGGGCCGCCCCGGTCATGCCGGCCGACGGCTTCAGGTTCACGGGGGCGGACATCGACCCGGCCGGGGGCTGGTTCGTGGTCGAGCGCTACTACAGCCCGCCGCTGGACATGAGGGTGCGGGTGCGGCGTCTGTCGGCGGACGGCGCGCTGTCCGATCCCGTCATACAGCTGCGCCCGCCGGCCTCGATCGACAATTTCGAGGGGATCGCGGCGGTCGCGACGACGACCGGGACGCGGCTGTATCTGCTCAGCGACGACAACGCCAATGCGCTGCAGAAGACGCTGCTGCTGGCCTTTGATGTGGCCGCGCCTACACCCGCTCCGAGACCTTGATCGCCGCCCGGCAGCCCGCCTTGATGACGGCGCTCAGCAGGCGATAGCCGGGCGCCTCGCGGCTGCCGTGTTCGATGGCGTGATCGTGGTGGTCCAGTTCCTCTTCGCGGAACTGCGTCAGTTCGGCGGCGAGGGCCGGTTCGCGTTCGGACAGTTCGGCGATCTGGTCGGCGTAGTGCTGCTCGATGACACTCTCGACCGCTTCTGTGCAGGCGTGGGCAGCCTTCTCGCCCATCAGGGCGGTGATGGTGCCTAGGCCCGTGGCGGCCAGTGACCACAGGGGCAGCAGGGCCGTGGGGGCGACCCGGTGTTCGGTCAGCAGGGCATCGAAGCGCGCCTTGTGCACCGCCTCGCCCGCCTGCATGGCCTCCATGTCGGCGGTCAGGGCCCCCTTGCCGGGGGCGTTGCGGAATACCGCCGCCTGGGCCTGGTAAATCCTGACGGCGCCGTATTCGCCGGCGTGATCGACGCGCAGGATCTCGGCCAGACGCCGTCGGGTCTCTCCCCGCCCCGGACGGGCCAGCGGGATGCCTGGGGCGTAACCCTGGGGATCAGTGTTTCGGGGCTCTGGCATCCTTGGGCCTTTTCGCGGCAAGCAGGCTGAACACCGCCAATGCAGCGGAGATCAGCGCATTCCATCCTGCCATGGACACGCCCAGGAAGCTCCACGCCACCGCGTCGCACATGGCGATGCGGGTCGGCTCGCCGACGCCGAGCGCCAGCGACGTCAGACTCTCCAGATCGGCCGCGCCACCGCCGACGCAGGTCGCGGGCAGGCTCCACCACTTCAGCTCGCCCCCGGCATGGAAGCCGGCCGTGATCGCACCGGTCGTGAAGACGGCGAACAGAAGGAAGGCGGCGATGCGCGGGGTGCCGCGACGCGCCTGGCTGATGATCGCCCAGGCCGTGGCGATCAGGGCGACGGCGACCGCGCCCCAGTAGACCTCGCGCTGCTTGAGGCAGAGGTTGCAGGGGCTGAGGCCCGCAAACCGCTCGAACGCATGGGCGGCCCCCAGCATGGCGAGGGATATGGCCAGGGCGAAGGCGGTCCACCAGCGGGTCAGGAGACGATAGGCGCTCATGGCGGGAACACTAGACGCGCCAGGCGTCGCCGTCGATGCATCAGCCGGTCGCGCGATGCACGACCGACGGATGACAGCGCGGAGGGCATCGGGCACAACCCGTCCATGCTGTCCGACTCACCGCCTTCGATGCCCGGCCTCGACGCCGCGCGGCAGACGCTGGAGCGGGTCTGGGGCCATAAGGACTTCCGGGGACTTCAGGCCCGGGTCGTCGCCGAGATCATGGCCGGGCGCGACGTGCTGGCCGTCCTGCCGACCGGCGGGGGCAAGAGCGTCTGTTACCAGATCCCCGCGATCCTGCGTCCGGGCCTGGGCCTGGTCGTCTCGCCCCTGATCGCCCTGATGACCGATCAGGTCGAGGCGCTGAGGCAACAGGGCGTGGCCGCCGCGCGCCTGGATTCCGGCCTGTCGCTGGACGAACGATCCGCCGTGCTGCGCGGGGCGAAGTCCGGCGCGCTGGATCTGCTCTATGTCTCGCCCGAGGGCCTGGCATCGGGCGCGCTGCTGGGCCAGCTGCGCGACCTGCCGCTGTCGCTGATCGCCATCGATGAAGCCCACTGCGTGTCCCAGTGGGGCCATGACTTCCGCCCCGACTATCGGACCCTGGGTCGACTGTCGGAGTTCTTCCCCGGCGTGCCCCGCATCGCGGTGACCGCCACGGCCGATGCCCGGACGCGCGACGACATCCTGGCCTCGCTGCACCTGGAAGGGGCCGCCGTCTTCGTCGACAGCTTCGCCCGCCCGAACCTGCAGCTGTCGGCGGTGCGCAAGGAGAGCGCCTCGCGCGCCAGGACCGATGCCCATGTGATCGAACTGGTGCGCGCACGCAGGGACCAGTCCGGCGTCGTCTATTGCGGCAGCCGCGACGGCTGCGAGCGCGTGGCCGACGCCCTGACATCGGCCGGGACCAATGCCATCGCCTATCACGCCGGGATGCCGGGCGCAGAGCGGGACCGGCGGCTGGAGCGGTTCCTGGCCGAGGACGGGGCCGTGATGGTGGCGACCATCGCCTTCGGCATGGGGGTGGACAAGGCCGACGTCCGCTTCGTCATCCACGCCGATCCGCCGGGCTCGCTGGAGGCCTACTGGCAGGAGATCGGGCGGGCCGGACGCGATGGCGAACCGGCCGAGGGGATCACCCTGTATGGTCCCTCCGACATCGCCTGGACCCTCCGCCGGCTGGAGACTCGCCCGATGGCCGAGGAGGTCAAGGCGGTCCAGACCCGAAAGGCCCGCCAGCTGTTCGCCATGCTGGACGGCGCGACCTGCCGCCCGCAGGCGGTGCGCCGCTATTTCGGGGAGACGGACGCCGGTCCGTGCGGAATCTGCGATGTCTGCGCCGATCCCCCCGCCCTCTATGACGCGACCGTCCCCGCCCAGAAGGCACTGGCAGCGGTGCAGCGGCTGGGCGGCCGCTTCGGACGCGGCCGGATCGTCGATCACCTTCTGGGCAAGACCCGGGACGTCCAGCCGTGGGAAAGCGACCTGTCGACCTGGGGCATCGGTAAGGATATCGCCCCGTCCGGCTGGCGCGACATCGTCGATCACCTGCTGTTCGAGGGCCTGCTGCTGGAGGACCCCAACGACGGCAAGCCGCTGGTCGGTCTGGGCGATGCGGACGCCGTGCGCGCGGTCTATCGCGGGGAGCGGGCCGTCGAGGTCCGCCGCACGCCACCGGGCTTCGATGCGTCCACCCGCTCGGGCAATCCGAGGGCTCGCACGCGCAACGACCGCAACGCCGCCGTCGAGGCGCTGGATGCCGACGTCCGCGCCCGGTTCGAGACGCTGCGGGCGTGGCGCCGGGACCGCGCGGCCGAACAGCATGTGCCGCCCTATGTGATCTTTCAGGACCGGACGCTGCTGGAGATCGCCCAGCGTGAACCCGGGTCGCTGGAGGCCCTGGCCGCGATCCCGGGCGTGGGACAGACCAAGATCGATCGCTATGGCAAGGGCGTTCTGGAGGCCCTGACCGGCGTCCTCTAGTCCAGCGCGCAGATGTCGGGGAGGCCGCGCAGGGCTCCGGCCTTATCCAGACCGTATCCGACCAGGAACCGGTTCGGGGCCTCCCAGCCGACGAAGTCGGGCTCGGGCGCACGCGGCAGGGGCCAGGGCTTGCGGGCGAAGACGCAGGTCAGGACCTCGGACGCGCCGGCTTCGCGGGCGATGCGGACAGCCTCGGCCAGGGACAGGCCGGTGTCGAACACGTCATCGAGAATCAGGACCTTGCGCCCCTGAAGCGATCGCTGGAACGGAGCATGGACGTCGACCCGGCCACGACTGGTCTTTTCGTCGCCATAGGATGCCAGCCACAGGGCATCGAAGCGGACGTTGCGGCCAACGCGCGACAGTGCCCGCGTCAGATCGGCGGCGAACCACAGACCGCCGGTCAGAAGGACGGCCGCGACGGTCTCGTCATCAACGACAGGAGCGATCCGGTCCGCCAGATCGGCAACCACCCGCGCGATATCCGCTTCGGACAGGAGGACGGTCGGCGTCTGGAACAGGTCAGCCATGCGAGGCGGATACCGCCTCGGCCCCATGCGTGTCCACGGCGTCGTGGTGTTCCTTGCCCGCGGGAGCCGCATCGACCGGATCGGCGTGAGACGTCGGGGCCGCGTCGATCCTCGCGGGGCGCAGGCCGTGTTCGTCCGGCGTCGGCAGCGGTCGCGCATGGGGCGCGGGTTCGTGGCCTGCCTCGGTCGGGGCGTCCTTCCCATGGTCGGCCGGCTCGGAGCCCACGAAGGCCACGCCCACATCGACGCCGTGCGCGCCCGGATCGCGGATCAGGGCCGCGAAGCCCTGGACTCCGCCAGGCAGGACGGGGGCTTCGTCCAGTTCGACGATCGCATGGCCGATCTCGGCCCCGTGGTCGTCCAGCAGGGCGACACGGACGGTGGGGGCCACGATCTCCCTGTCGCGGACGTTGCGAAGCGCGCCCGAGACCACGACCGTATCGGGGCGATTTGTCAGGGCCCTGGCCGTCACAGCCTCGAACTCCAGTCCCACCGCGTTCACGGGCGCGCCCACCATGGCATAGGCGGCGGCAGCGCGCGGATACATCTGGACCACATCGACGCGGAACAGCCAGCCCGCCCCGATCAGCCCGACGAACAGGCTGGCCAGGCCCGCCCACACGACGCCCTGGGTGGCGGCGCGGCGCAGGCGGCGTTGCTGTTCGGCCCGGGCTCGAAAGGCCTTGGGCAGTTCGGGGGCAGGCGTCTCCGGCGCCACGGCGGGGGCTTCCTCGACACTGCCGGCCTCGACCGTGGCCGGGGTCTCGGCGGTCAGGTCCAGGGGCTCTTCGTTGGTCGCCAGCCAGACGTGCGCGCAGGACTGGCAGCGGACCTTGCGCCCGGTGGGCGGGATCGCGCCATCGTGCGTGAAATAGCTGGTGGCGCAGGACGGGCAGGTCAGTATCATGGCCTTGCCTTACGAGGCTGTTCGCGCAGCCCCCTCCCTGTAGAAGCGCGACGCGCCCCTGGTCCTGAATCGAATCGATGCCTCGTTCGCCCCGTCGCGCCGCCGACCCTGCGCCTTCACCCGAGACCGTCCGCCTGTCGGCGGTCGGGTTCGGCTATACGGACAGGCCCGACGTGCTTCGGGACGTTAACCTCATCTTGCCGCGCGGCTCTTTCCACTTCCTTACCGGCGCGTCGGGGGCCGGAAAGTCGTCGCTGCTGAAGTTGCTGACCCTGGCCGAGCCGCCGACGTCCGGCCGGATCGCCCTGTTCGGCGACGAGGTGGGCCAGATCGCGCGCCGCGACCGCCCGGCCTATCGTCGGCGAATGGGTGTGGTGTTCCAGGACTTCCGCCTGCTGGATCACCTCAGTGTCTTCGACAACGTCGCCCTGCCGCTGCGGCTGAGGGGCCGGAAGGCCACCGATTACGCCGGCGACGTGGCCGAAATGCTGGAGTGGGTCGGGCTGTCCGACCGCGCCGAGGGCCTGCCCGGCACCCTGTCGGGGGGCGAGAAGCAGCGGCTGGCCATCGCGCGGGCCGTCATGGCCGGGCCCGAGTTGATCCTGGCAGACGAACCGACCGGAAGCGTCGATGGCGCGATGGCCGGGCGGCTGCTGAAGCTGTTCCAGTCGTTGAACCGGCTGGGCACGACCATATTGATCGTCAGCCACGACGAGGCCCTGGCGCGCGCTTCGGGGGCGCGACTGCTGAGACTGGCCGATGGGCGGGTGACGGTGGTGAAGCCATGATCCGCTGGTCCACCCTGTTCGGGCAGAAGGCAGCGCCGAAACCGGTGCGCCCCGAAAGCGGCCTGCTGCCCCGCGACGCCGGAGGTGAGCGGTCGCTCGGCGCACTGATTGCGGTGCTGTGTTTCCTCGCCTGCCTGGCCGCCGTCGGCACCCTGGCGGCGGACCGCGCATCGCACGGGTGGGCGCGGGCCCTTCGTGCCGAGGCGACCGTGCAGGTCCGTCCCCGCGTGGGCGAGACAGGCCCTGCAGCAGCGGCCCGTGCAGCCGAGACCCTCGCCGGCGTCAACGGGGTCGAGGAAGCCGAGGCCATGGACCGCGAGACGGCCCAGGCCCTGCTGCGGCCGTGGATGGGGGAGGCGGTGCTGAACGACCTGCCCATCCCCTTCCTCGTCACCGTGCGACTGGAGGCGTCCGCCCCCGCCAGCGCCCTGAGCCTCAGCCGGGCCCTGGCCGAGGCCGGCATCGACGCCACGGTGGACGACCACAGCCTGTGGCGTGGCGAGGTCGAGCGATCGGCGGGCGTGATCTCGCTGCTGGCCCTGGCGGCGTTTCTGGCTACAGCCTTCGCGGCGGGAGCGGCCATTGCCTATGCGACCCGGGCAGGTCTGGACGCACGGCGGGATGTGATCGAAACGCTCAGCCTGTCAGGAGCGACCGACGCCGGCATCGTCTGGATGTTCCAGCGCAGGTTCGGCCTGCTGGCCGGGGCCGCAGGGGCGGTCGGCGCGACCGTCGCCATCCTGCTGATCGGGGGTTTGCGTGCGCTGGGCGGAGACGCCGGCCTGACCCCGGCCCTGCCGCTGGCGTGGAGCGACATCATCCTGCTGACCTGTTGCCCAATTGTCGCCGCTGCGGTGGCGCTTGTTTCGGCGTGGCTCGCGGCCGTTGCGGCTCTTGGCGGGCGGACAAGGCCTGACTAGACGTAATCCATGAAGTTTCTGGCGCTTCTCGGGATCGTCGGCCTGATCTGGCTGGTGGGGCTGTTCGCCTTCGCTGACAGGGTGCGCAATCTGACGCCTGCGCCCGAGCCGGATCGCGCCGACGGCATCGTCGCCCTGACCGGTCCCTCCGCCGAGCGGATCAACGCCGCCGTCCGGTTGCTGGAGCAGGACAAGGGCGAGCGGGTGCTGATCTCGGGTGTCAACCGCGAGGTCCGCAGGCAGGAGCTGACCGCGCTGACGCCCGGCTCTACCCGCCTGTTCAACTGTTGCGTCGACCTGGGCTTCGAGGCCGAGGACACCGGCGGCAACGCCCAAGAGATCGCCGCCTGGGCCGCGTCCAGGAACTACACGTCGCTGATCGTCGTGACCTCGGACTACCACATGCCGCGCTCCCTGCTGGAGATCCGCAGCGCCGCGCCGGACATCACGCTGACGCCCTATGCCGTGTCGACGCCTTCGCTGGATAACTCGCGCTGGTGGCGCGCGGCGGTGACGGCGCGGCGCATGACGCTGGAATACATGAAATATCTGGCCGTCCTGGCACGCGAGGCCTTGCACAAGGTGGTCGGGCACAACGAACGGCCTGAGACACCCCAAGAGGCACCCGCATCTTGATCACGCTGCGTTCCCTCGTCTTCGTGGCCTGGCTGTATCTGTCCCTGGCGCTGTTCGCCGTCGGCATGTCGCCGGCGCTGATCCTGCCCCACCGGTTCGCGCTCGGCGTGGTGAAAGCCTGGGCCCGGTTCGTGCTGTTCGGCCTGCGCTGGATCGCAGGCGTTCGCGTCGAGTTCCGCGGGCTGGAGCATCGCCCCACCGGCCGCGCGCTGGTGGCCTGCAAGCACCAGGGCATGCTGGACATCATCATCCCCTTCGTCGTGCTGGACGACCCCTGCATCATCACCAAGAAGGAGTTGATGATCCTGCCCTTCTTCGGCTGGTTCGCCTGGAAGACGAAGATGATCTCCGTCGATCGCTCGGCCGCGTCCAGGGCGCTGCGCGACATGGTCAAACAGGCCCGCGACCGTGTCGCCGAGGGCCGCCAGATCTGGATCTTCCCCGAAGGCACCCGCGCGCCGGTCGGCTCGGTCCCCGACTACAAGCCGGGCGTCGCGGCCCTGTACCGCGACATCGGCAGCCCCTGCTGGCCCGTGGCGACCAATGCCGGGGTCCACTGGCCCGCCCACGGCTTTCGCCGCTATCCCGGCACCGTGGTCTATGAGTTCCTGCCCCCCATCGAGGCGGACCTGAAGCGCGCCGTCTTCATGGCCGAGCTGGAGCGGCGCATCGAGACGGCGTCGAACGCCCTGCTCACCTGACCCGGACGGCCCGCGCTCAGGCAGCGGGGAACCGCGTTCCCCGCGCTAGCGCCCTTCTTAGGATGCCGCAAACTCGCTGAGGGCGTCGATCACCGCGCGGTTCTGGTCCTCGGTGCCGACGGTGATGCGCAGGCCGTTGTGGATGCCATAGCCGCCGACGGCGCGGACGATGATGCCCCTGGCGTTCAGCAGGTCGTTGGCGGCGGCGGCCGTGCGCCCGGCATCCGGGAACAGCACCAGAATGAAATTGCCCGCGCTGGGCAGGACCTCGAAGCCGAAGCCGCGGATGGTCTGGGTCAGGCGGGGCCGCCAGGTCTGGACCAGCTCGCGCGATGCCTTCTGGTGCGCCTCGTCCGCGAGGGCGGCGGTGGCGGCGTCGAGCCCGGGGACCGAGACATTGAACGGCAGGCGGATGCGGTCGATGGCCTCGGCCACCGCCAGGGGCGCATAGCCGAAGCCGATGCGCAGGCCGCCGAGGCCATGGATCTTCGAGAAGGTCCGGGTCACCACGATGTTGGACGCATCGCGGGCCAGGCCGAAGCTGGTCTCCCAGTCCGGCTCGACCACGAACTCGGCATAGGCCTCGTCCACCACCAGCAGGATGTGGGACGGCAGGGCCTCGTGCAGGCGACGGATTTCCCCGGCCGCATTGTAGCTGCCGGTCGGGTTCGAGGGGTTGGAGACGTAGACGATCTTCGTCCGATCATCGACCTGTTCGAGCAGGGCGTCGACCTCGGCCTTGTAGCCGGGTTCGGGGGCCAGCTTGACCTGGGCCTCGCAGCCCAGGGCGCTGATGCGATAGGCCAGAAAGCCGTACTGGCCGGTGACGATGTTGTCGCCGGGCGACAGATAGGTCTGGTTCAGGAGGGCGAAGACCTCGTCCGAGCCATTGCCGAAGATCAGCCGGTCGGGCTCCAGACCGTGGTGATCGGCCACCGCCGTCCGCAGCTTTCCGGCCCGACCGTCCGGGTACAGATGGATCGATTTCAGCGCCGCCTCATAGGCCGCGCGGGCCCTGGGGCCTGCCCCCAGCGCATTCTCGTTCGACGACAGCTTCATCGGTTCGGCGATACCGGCCAGGGTCGACTTGCCGCCGACATAGGGGGCGATGTCGAGGATACCGGGCTTGGGAGCGGGAGCCGTCATTGCGTCGGTCATGCGGAGTCTCAGAACAGGGGGGCGGCACCGATCACGCCCTTCAGGGCGCCGGGGGCTGCCGAAAGCCGCCCGTCTTCGGCCTGCACATAGCCCGCCAGCATGAACAGCTTCAACCCGCCTGCGGAGGCCAGCGGCCGGGCGACGAAGCCGCAAGACGCCAGGGCCTCCACGATCCGGACATCGGTCTGGCGCGCATCGCTGACCCAGAAGGTGCGGTCGTCCCCCGTCGGGCCGGTCGGGGCGGCGGCAACCCTCAGCGCGGCGGGCAGGCCGTGGCGGTCATCGGGCAGGGCGGCGATGACGCGGAGCTCCGGACGGGCCAGCAGCCGGCCCCACCAGGGGCGGGCCGAGGCGACATCGATCAGGGCATGGGCCCCGGATGCGACCTGGACGAGGGCAGCGTCGGGGTCGGTGACGGCCCGGCCCGACAGGCCGAACCGGTCGGCGGCCAGCAACTGGCTCGCCGGTCCGGCGGTGACCAGCGCAGGCCCCGTATGGGCCTCGATCCGGCCCCACAGGGCGCGCAGCATGGCGGCCTGATGCACATCGTCGGCCTCGGCCAGCAGGGCGCGCAGGGCCAGGGTCGATTCGTCGGGCGTGGCCGCCTCGCCCGCCGCCAGCCGCGCGGTCAGGGCCTCGATCAGGGCGTGATCCAGCTTCAGCCGGTCGGTGTCGACGCGGGGTTCGTCCAGCAGGGCGCCGTGCTTCCTCGCCATCGCTCCCCCTCCCCGATCAGAACAGCTTGGGCGCCGGGGCCAGGGCGAAGGGGCCCAGGAAGGTGCGGCCGTCGCGGAAGACCAGCGACAGATTGACGTCCTCAGTGCCCTGAACGGCGGCAGCGGCCGTCGCCCCGGCGGCCCCCGCCCGGTTGACGGCCCCCGAGCCCGATCCGGCGAGGCCCGCGATGGCGGCCATGGGTTGTTTGGCCTGGAGCGCGACGGTGCCCTGAAGCCGCCCGTCGGGCGTGGCCGACAGGACGTCGCTGGACAGGGTGGCAGTGCTGTCACCCGCCGACAGCTCGCCCCGCACGGCGGTGAAGCGGCCGCCCGCCCGGGTCCAGGCGGCAAAGATGCCGGCCGCATCCGCGCCCTGCAGCCGGTTGGCGTCCTCGACCACCGTCTCGATCTGGGCGGTCAGCTTGCCGTTGCGCGCCATGCCCTGAACCGGCCCGCCCGGGCGACCCTCGGCATCGATCAGGCGGAACAGGACGTCGACGCTGTTCTCCACCCCCGCCGTGGTCGAGGGGGCCAGATGCGGCCGCAGATAGAATTCGATCCTTTCGGCGCGCGAGATGGGGAAGGCCTCGGCCCCCGGATGCACGGTGAAGACCGGCTGCTGCAGTTCGACCGCCAGATTGGGCCAGCGCTGGGTCAGGCCGTGGACGCTGGCGCGGATATAGCGCCCCCCGATCGCCACCTTGCCCTTGCCCGCGCGGTCGATCACCAGACCGTCGGTGGCGGCGATCACCCATTTGTCCGGGTTCCAGGCATTGGCCTCGGCCGCCAGTTGCGGCGCCGCCAGGGCATGGCCGGAGGGCGCGGTGACCGCCACATTCCCGGCCTCCAGCCGGACCCGGAAGGGCCAGCCCGACGTGCCCAGCCCGGTATAGGCCACGGTCCAGCCGGAACTGCGCATGGCCTCGACCTGCTGATCCAGATGGCTGCGGACCTGACCGGCCAGGACGAACCACCAGACCGACCAGATGCCGAGCGCGATCAGGAACAGGCCGATCGGCGCGAACAGGCCGGAGCGTTTATGGCGAGGAGCGGCGTCGGTCATTCAGGTCTTTTCGGGGGCGGGGAAGGGGGAACCGGATCACGCGAACTGAAAAACACCGTCCGACCCGTCCGACCCGTCCGGATCGTCCGCCCCGGATGGACGCGAAGGCGGGCGGATATGGGGCGGCTCGGGCGCGGGTGCAAGCGCGGTTGGTGGTAACCTCAATCGCGCCGGGTGCTTAAAGCGGACGTATCCGATTTCCGCCAGGGGTCGAACAGCGACTCAGACCTTTGAACGGAAACCGGACATTTCGGGCCACCGTCGATCTCGACCCGTCGTCTGTATGTCGCGGCTCCCGGAGTCATGAAAAATGGGCTGCCGATCCCTCTCCCATAGGGAGAGGGCTTGAGGCTCGCAGAGCGGAGCGATGCGCCCAGCCGAGAGGGTGAGGGGTCAGGGTCTGGCCCGTTTCGCTTGGTCGCCGATCCGGGCGAGCACGCCAGCAAGGTCCGAGGTCACCTTTTCGTTAGGGAACCGCAGGATCGACCAGCCGAGCGTTTCGATTTCCTGGTGGCGGTGCTCATCCTTCAACCGCTGCGCCTCATCGTCGTGGATGCCGCCGTCGAGTTCGATGACGAGCTTCAGTTTTTCGCAGGCGAGATCGGCGAAGTATCGTCCGATGGGATGCTGACGACGGAATTTGTGACCGTCGAGGCGACCGCCACGCAAGGCCTGCCACAGCTTGTTTTCGGCGAATGTCCGGGTGCGTCGAAGTTCGCGGGCGCGATCGGTGCGGAATTCACGGTGGTCCATCAGCGCGCGCTCTCCGTTGACAATCTAACCCCTCACCCTTTCGCGTTTCCGATCGCTGCGCTCCCGGACGCTCAAGCCCTCTCCCTATGGGAGAGGGAGAGAAATTCGCGTGTCACCTCGATGGCCTCGACCAGGCTCATGCGCTGGACCTCTGTGCCGGGCGGAAGCGCCGCGAACAGGCGGGTGGGGGTGGCGGCGTCGAGCATGACGAAGACGCCCCGGTCGTCGGCGCGGCGGATCAGGCGGCCGAAGGCCTGGGCGATGCGGGCGCGGGCGAGGGCGTCGTCATAGCCCTTGGCGCCGAACTTCTCGCGCCGCGCCTTGTGCAGCAGGTCGGGGCGGGGCCAGGGGACGCGGTCGAAGGCGAGCAGCCGCAGGGACCGGCCGGGCACGTCGACGCCGTCGCGCACCGCATCGGTGCCCAGCAGGCAGCTGTCCTGTTCGGCGCGGAAGATGTCGACCAGGGCCCCGACCTCCAGCGGATCGACGTGCTGGGCATACAGGGGGATCTGGGCCTTCGCGAGGTCCGGGCCGAGGCGTTCGTAGACCGCCTTCAGCCGCCGGATGGCGGTGAACAGGCCCAGCCCCCCGCCCCCGGCGGCCAGGAACAGCTCGCGCATCGCCGCTGCCGTCTGGCGCGGATCGTCCCTGGCCACATCGCCGACGACGATGACCCGGCTGTTTGCGGCATAGTCGAAGGGGCTCTCGACCTTCAGCGTCCGGGCCGGTTCGATCAGGCGGGCGGCCCCGGTGCGCATCCGGGCCATGCCGAACAGGTCGCCTCCGCTCGCCTCCGCGATCGGATCGGACAGGGTCGCGCTGGTGACCAGCACGCCGTGGGCGGGGAGGATCACGGCGGCTTCCAGCGGCACGGTCGGGTCGATCCAGTGACGGCGCAGGGCCACGTCGTGGATGCGGCCGAACGCCGTCTCGACCGACAGCCAGTCGACGAAGTCCGGGTCCGGTTCGTCCCCTCCATCCTGCAGAGCCGCCAGCATCGAACGCCAGCCGGGCAGGGTCATGCGCGCACGGCGGTCCAGACCGCGCAGCGCCCCCTCGATCCGGGCGCGGGCCGAGCCGTCCAGCTCGGCCGCCTCGTCGTCGAGGATGTCCTCCAGATGGCGGGCCAGGGCCAGCAGAGGGGCCTCGACCGCGGCGATGGCCTGGGCGGCCTTCCGTGCCGTCTCCAGCAGGGGCTCGGTGGCCGGACGGACGGCGCATTCGGTGCCGAACTCGGACGATGCGGACGAGGCGGCCTCCGAGGTGCGGGCGCGGATCTGTTCCAGCGCCGCCATCAGAAACTGTTCGATCGGCCCGACCGGATTGACCTCGCCGCTGGGAGGCGCGATGCGGCCTGAAATGCCTTCGCCCGGCAGGGCGGCGGCGGCGCGAATGGCGTCCTGCAGCGCCTTGGCGGCGGCCTCGTTGTCGGCGCACAGGTCGCCCAGCCGCTGTTCCAGCCCCCTGCCCCGTCGGCCGCGCCCCTCCGGTCCCCGGATCCAGCGACGCAGTTCGGCCGCCTCCTGACCCGAGAGGCAGGCGGAAAAGGCCGAGTCGGCGGCGTCGAACAGGTGGTGACCCTCGTCGAAGACGATTCGCTTCAGGGCGGCGGTCTCTCCGTCCTGCTTCAGGCCGCGCGCGGAGCGGGCCCCGTCGAAGGCGGCCTGGGTCATCACCAGGGCGTGGTTGGCGACCACGAGGTCAGCCCGGCGGCTGGCGCGGATGGTCTTCTCGACGAAACAGGTGCGGTAGTGGGGGCAGGCCGCATGAACGCATTCGCCGCGCCGGTCGACGAGGTTGCCCGCCGACGCCTGCTGGCCGGCAGGCGTCGCGAACAGGCCGGGCAGCCAGCCGGGGAAGTCGCCGCCGGTCATGTCGCCATCGCGGGTCTGCATCGCCCAGCGGCTGGTGAGGCCGAGGCCGATCAGGTCGCCATTGCCCAGCTGGGCCGCCTGGACCATGTCCTGCAGGTTCAGCAGGCAGAGGTAGTTCTCGCGGCCCTTCCTGACCACGGTCTTCCTTTTGCGCTCCACCGGATCGGGCCACAGGGCGGCGCTCTCGCGGTCGATCTGGCGCTGCAGGGCGCGGGTGTAGGTCGAGACCCAGGCCGCGCCCTGATTGCGCTCGGCCCACAGCGAGGCGGCGGCCAGATAGCCGAGCGTCTTGCCCGTGCCGGTGCCGGCCTCGGCCAGCAGCATGCGGGGTTTGCCCTCCTCATTGCGGGGCGAGAAGGCATAGGCGGCCTCGGCGGCATAGTCCGACTGGGTCGGCCGGGTCTCGTCGAGGCCCGAGGCCTGCAGCAGCTTCTCCAGCCGGATGCGGGCGGATTCGGAATCGACCGGGGCAGACCCCGCCTCGCCGCGCGGGGCCTCGTCCTCCCATTCCGGCAGCCGGGACCAGGCGTCGAGGCCGGAGCCGCGATACTGACGCGGACGCAGCGGCCCGGCCTGAAGCGCGCCCGAGACGCGCTCGGCCCAGCTCCACCCGGCGCTGCCCCCGGACGGTCTGGCGAGCGTCTCGGCCAGGGTGAAGGCGTCCTCACGGTGGGGGTAGGCGGGGTCGGCGAGTTCCTTCAGCAGGACGGCGGCGGCGTCGCGCAGGGCGGCGGCCTGGGCCTCCGCTCCCTTCGGTTCGGCCATGCCAAGCGCCAGGGCCAGGCCGCTCGGCGACGGCGCGCAGAAGGTGGCGGGGCGGACGAAGGCCCACAGCTCCAGCACGTCCAGCAGGTCGGGGGACCGGGGCGGGGGGGACAGGCCCAGCCTGCGCGCCGTGAGGCTGGCGTGGGCGACCAACACCGGCCCGCCCGTGAACACCCCCTCGGCCGCGCCGCGCCCGATCTTCCTCGCCCCCTCGTCGTCGCAGATCGCGCCCGCGCCGGGGGGGACGGCGAGCGCCGGCGGCAGGGCCAGCCATGCTTCAGCCCCGGTCAGGCTGGGGGTGGCGATGAGGGATTCGTCGGACACCTCGCAGAGATAGCGACGAACGGGGTGAAACGGAACGGGAACATGCTATACCGCAGTCGTGACGTTGCCCGCTGCCAGTCTGCCGCCCCTCTTCGCCGACTGGTTCGCCGCCCGCGGCTGGAGTCCCCGCAGGCACCAGCTGGAGATGATCGCGGCGGCGCAGGGGGGGTCGCATGCCCTGCTGGTCGCCCCGACCGGGGGCGGCAAGACGCTGGCGGGGTTCCTGCCCAGTCTGATCGATCTGGCCGAGCGCGGGCCGAGGCCGGAGTTCGGACCGGGCAGCGGGATCCATACGATCTATGTCTCGCCGCTGAAGGCGCTGACGACAGACGTCGAACGCAATCTGATGACGCCGATCCGCGAGATCGGGCTGAACATCCATGTCGAGAGCCGGACCGGGGACACCAAACAGTCCAAGAAGCAGCGGCAGAGGGACAATCCGCCCGACATCCTGCTGACCACGCCCGAACAGCTGGCCCTGTTCTGCGCCTGGGGCGGGGCAAGGGCGTATTTCGCAGACCTGAAATGCATCGTGCTGGACGAGGTCCACGCCATCTGGTCGGGCAAGCGCGGCGACCTGCTGAACCTCGGCCTCGCGCGGTTGCAGAGCTTTTCGCCGGGCCTACGGCGGGTCGCGCTTTCGGCGACGATCGACGACCCGAACCTGATCGCGGAGTGGCTGGCACCTGTTCCTCCCCCATCGGGGGAGGGGGACCGCGGAGCGGTGGAGGGGGCAAGCCCCATACCGGGTGCTGCAGACGAGCCCCCCTCGTCGGCTTCGCCGCCACTCCCCCCGATGGGGGGAGATCTGGGCATCGTCATCGTGAAGGGCGATCCCGGGGCCGTGCCGATCATCGACGTGCTGGTGTCCGAGGGCCGCGTGCCCTGGGCGGGGCACACCGGCCAGCATGCGATCCCCGAAGTCTATGAAGCGATCAGGCGGTCCGGCCTTTCGCTGATCTTCGTCAACACCCGCTGGCAATGCGAGTTCGTCTTCCAGCAGCTGTGGGCCATCAATGACGACAACCTGGCCATCGGCCTGCATCACGGCTCGCTGGCGGCCGAGCAGCGGCGTAAGGTCGAGGCGGCGATGGCGCGGGGCGAGCTGCGGGCCGTGGTCTGCACCTCGACGCTGGATCTGGGCATCGACTGGGGCGATGTGGACCTGGTGATCCAGATGGCGGCCCCCAAGGGCTCCAGTCGGCTGGTGCAGCGGATCGGCCGCGCCAACCACCGGCTCGACGAGCCCTCCCGAGCCCTTATGGTGCCCGCCAGCCGGTTCGAGCTGCTGGAATGCCAAGCGGCCAAGGAGGCCGTGGCCGACAACGCCTTCGACTGGGAGCCGCATCACATCGGCACGCTCGACACCCTGGCCCAGCACATCATGGGCGTGGCCTGTTCGGAGCCGTTCGACCTCGACGCCCTGTTTGTCGAGGTGACCGGTTGCGCCCCCTATCGCGGCCTGACCTGTGAGGCGTTCGAGGAGGTGGTCGATTTCGTCGCCACCGGCGGCTATGCGCTGCGCACCTACGACCGGTTCGCGCGGATCGTGCGCACGCCCGACGGACGATGGACGGTGCGCAATCAGCTGGTCGCCCAGCGCCACCGGATGAACGTCGGGGCCATCGTGGCGGCGGGCATGCTGAACGTGAAGGTCGCCTCCAGGCGCGGCGGTGCCTCGAAACAGCTGATCGGCGGACGCAAGGTCGGCGAGGCCGAAGAGTGGTATTTCGAACAGCTGACGCCCGGCGACACCTTCGTCTTCGCCGGTCAGGTCTGGGCGTTTCAGGGCATCAACGGGATGGACGCCCTGGTCACCCACGCGACCGACAGGGACCCCAAGATCCCGTCCTGGGGCGGGTCGCAGTTCCCGCTCGGCACGTCGCTGGCGGCACGCGTCCGCGCCATGATCCAGGACCGCGACCACTGGCGCGTCCTGCCCGTCGACGTTCAGGAGTGGCTGGAGCTGCAGGCCGGGCGCAGCCTGATCCCGGACGCCGACAGCCTGCTGATCGAGACCTTTCCGCGCGGCAGCCGCCATTTCATGGTCGCCTATCCGTTCGAGGGGCGGCTGGCCCATTCGACCCTGTGCATGCTGCTGACGCGGCGGCTGGACCGGCTGGGGGTCGGGCCACTGGGGTTCGTGGTGACGGACTATGCCTTCGCCATCTGGGCGATCCGGCCGATGGACGGGCTGGACTGGGACGCCCTGTTCCAGCCCGACATGCTGGGCGACGATCTGGAGGCCTGGCTGGAGGAGAGCTTCATGATGAAGCGCACCTTCCGCAATTGCGCCCTCGTTTCCGGCTTGATCGAGCGGAGACAGCCGGGTGCCGAAAAGACGGGGCGTCAGGTGACCTTTTCCACGGACCTGATCTACGACGTGCTCCGCCGCCACCAGCCCGATCACCTGCTGCTGCGGACCGCGCGATCGGACGCCGCGTCCGGCCTGCTGGACGTCGCGCGGCTGGGCCAGCTGCTCAACCGGATCGGGGGCCACATCCGCCATGCGTCGCTGGAGCGGGCCTCGCCCTTCTGTGTGCCGGTGTTGGTCATGATCGGGCGCGAGCGGGTCGGCGGCGATGCGGCGGACATGATCCTGGAGGCCTCGGCCCAGGACCTGATCGACGAGGTCATGGAGGACGCCCCGCCCGAACTGAGGGGGGCTGCATGAACGCGGCGCTGAAACAGGCCCTGACACCGGCGCGACGGCCGTGCGGATCGCTGTCGGTCCGGGTCATGGGCGAGCTGTGCGTACTGCGGTGTTCGGGGGCCCTGTGGCTGCCGGCGCACGGGACGCTGGTGGCCGGCGACCTGCATCTGGAGAAGGGTTCGGCCTTCGCCGCCCGGGGCCAGATGCTGCCGCCCTATGACAGCCGGGCGACCCTGGCCCGGCTGGAGGCGGAGATCACGGAACTGGCCCCGGCGCGGGTCGTGCTGCTGGGCGACAGCTTCCACGACAGCCGCTCGATCGGACGGATGGCGGCCGACGACCGGGCAGGGCTGGACCGGCTGGCGCAAGGTCGCGACTGGGTCTGGCTGGAGGGCAATCACGACCGCGAGGCGCTGACCCAGGCGGATGCGGAGGCGGTGTCTGGACTTCCCGGGCGGGTCGTCGGCGACATGGAACTAGGGGCCCTGTTCCTGACCCACGAGCCGATGCAGGCGGCGAGGCCGGGCGAGGTGGCGGGGCACCTGCACCCCTGCGCCCGGGTGGTGGCCCATGGGCGGAGGGTGCGCCGACCCTGTTTCGTCACCGATGGCCGCAGACTGATCCTGCCGGCTTTCGGGGCCTTCACCGGCGGACTGAACGTGCTGGACGCCGCGATCGCAGGCCTGTTTGCCGAGCCGCCCATGGCGGCGGCGCTGGGCAAGGACCGGGTCCATGCCCTGGCCTGGGCCGGGCTGGTCTAGAGCCTGATCTGCTGAGGTTGAATCGCTTCGCGATTCCGCCGATGCCGTGAATCAGGCTCCAGATATCAGCGAGGGCATGATTCACGCTTTCGGTTGGACCCACTGCGTGGGTCCACCTCAAACGATCATGCCCTAGGGCAGCAGCGCGACCGCGCCCAGGCTGAGCACTGCGCCTATGGTCGCGACCCAGCGCAGGCGCGCATACCAGTCGCCGGACCCCCGCGCGTCCCAGTAGAGCATGGCCAGCAGGCCGCCGATCAGGACCAGAAGCTGAAGTCGGTCCGGCACGCCCGGCAGAAAGGTCAGCCAGGCCGCGACAGGCGGCAGGTTGCTAAGGATCAGGGTCGCGGGACGGGGATCGCGCCCGGCCAGTTCCTTGCCCCAGCGGGTGCCCGCCAGGAACGACAGGATGATGGCGGCATAGGCGGCCAGGGGGCCGATCCAGCGGTCGCCGCCGTCGCGGTCGAGCCAGACGGCTGCGGCCCCGGCGACGAACGGGATCAGCCCCGCCAGCGTCAGGGCCCATGCAGTCAGCCGCGTCCGATCCATCATTCTCTCCTGAACACCCGGCTGGTGCCATAGCCCATGGCCAGCGCCAGCAGCACGCACAGCACCCCATAGGTCCAGGGGCGCCGGTGGGCGAACTCATAGATGTCGCGCTCGAATCCGACCTTCTCGACCGTCAGGGTCAGGTTCGAAACCCCGGCCGGTGCGCCGTCGCGGAACAGCCAGACCTGGGCATAGTACTGGCCCGTCGGTGCGGTGGCGGGCAGATTGACCTCGGCCCGGAACAGGCCCCGGTCGACGAAGGTGACGCCCTCCGGATCGGTGTCGTAGAGGGCCGCGTCCTCCTTCAGCCGGATCACAGCGCGACGCCAGTCGAGGTAGTCCTCGCCCAGCCGGCTGATGACCACGTCGCGCACACCATAGCGGGTGACGGTGCGGCTTTCCTCGGGCGCATCGATGCGAAGGTGATCGACGCCGACGCCGAGACGGCGCAGCTGGCCGAAATCGGCGATGTCGCTGAGCGGCCGGGTCGAGGCCGTCATGTAGAAGCCGGGCGCGCCCTCGAACAGGACCGGGCGGCTGTTCAGCCAGACACCGTTGTTGCGGGTCTTCCTGACCAGACGGACGGGGGCATCGGGGCCACGCACCACCACCACCACATCGGTTGGATCGTCGGTCGGATTGAACACCGCGCCATAAAGCACCAGGGTCGCACCCCGAAAGCGGGAGTCGACCTTGACCTGGGCATCGGTCAGGGCGGCGGCGACCCGCAGCTCGGTCGCCGTGGACTCGGAGCGTTCCGGCGGCGGCGCTTCGATCGCGGGCGGCGGGGGTGGGGGGGCCTGGATCACCGGTCGGAAATCCCCGGGGCCAGCAGGAAGATGTCGTGGGGCCGCACGAACAGGCTCAGCCCCATCTGGATACCGACGAAAAGGATCAGCAGGCCCAGCGCGGCGCGCAGGACGTCGGCCCGGAACCGCCCGGCATAGCGGGCTCCGAGCTGGGCACCGACGACACCGCCGGTCAGCAGCAGGGTGGACAGGACGATGTCGACCGTCTGGTTGCGGCCCGCCTGAAGGATGGTGGTGATGGCGGTGGTGATGATGATCTGGAACAGGCTGGTTCCGACCACCACGCCGGCGCGCATCCGCAGCGCATAGAGCATGGCCGGCACCAGGATGAAGCCGCCGCCGACGCCCATGATGGCGGACAGGATGCCGGCGAACACACCGAGACCAAACGGCGGGATGGCGCTGATGTAGAGGCCGGATTTCGGAAACCGCACCTTCCACGGCAGGCCATACAGCCAGAGCGGACGTCGGCGTTCCTTGTGTGGTGCGACCTCGCCGCGATACCGGCGCAGGATCTCGCTGAGGCTCTCGTACAGCATCAGCAGGCCGATGGAGCCGAGCAGCAGCAGATAGGACACGGCCACGACCAGATCGGCCTGGCCGAGCAGGCGCAGATAGCGGAACAGCTCGACCCCGCCGATGGCCCCGACCGCGCCGCCGGCCGCCATGATCGCGCCCATGCGGTAATCGACCGCCCCCTGGCCCGAATAGCGGATCACGCCGGAGGTCGAGGAGGCGACGACGTGGCTGGCCTGGCTGGCCACGGCCACGACGGGGGGGATGCCCAGGAAGACGAGCACCGGGGCCATCAGGAAGCCGCCGCCGATGCCGAACAGACCGGACACGAATCCGACCAGCGCCCCCAGCAGGACCAGGAGCGGCCAGTTCACCGAAACCTCGGCGATCGGCAGATAGATCTCCAAAGGGCAGGCCTTCGGCTGGGAAAAAACGCTGGGCGCCGGAAGGCGAGCGCGGGTGTCTTAACCGGGCGACCGGTGAAGGGCCACCCGCATCATGCGTCAGGCGAGCGGTTCGGTGGCGAAGGCCTCGGCCTTGGCGCGGGCCGTCTGGCGCTGGGCTGCGGGGATGGTCGGGGACAGCCGGTCAACGGCCGCCTGGGCCTGGGGGTCGCCGGCCCGGGCGGCGATCAGGTACCAGCGATAGGCCTGGGTCGGGTTGGGCGCGATACCCTCGTCGCCGTTCTCGTAGATGCGGGCGACATTGTACTGACTGTCGACCAGGCCGCGATCGGCGGCCTTCTTGAGCCAGTCCAGCGCCTCCACGCGATCCCGCGATCCACCGACGCCCTCGAACAGGTACATGGCGTAGTTGTGCATGCCCTGCGGGTCACCACCCTCGGCCGCACGGCGGGCCCATTGGCGGCTTTCGGCGGAATCGACGGTCAGGCCGGTCGATCCGGTCTGATACAGGCTCGCCAGCTTCAGCTGGGCCTCGGGGTTCCCCAGATTGGCGGCGCGGGTCAGGGTCTCGACCCCGGCCGGATCGTTACGGTCCAGCTGCTCCAGCGCCTGGGCATACAGGGTCTGGGCTTCCGTCTTGTCGGCCGGGGCCGCATCGACCGTGCTGTCGATCGGCGACAGGGCCAGGGCGGCGATGGGCGGCGCCTCGGCGCTCGATCCGGACAGGCCGGCCAGACGCCCGATGTCGTCGAAATCATAGCCGGTGGCGCGACCGGTCGCCCACAAGCCGCCGACCACAGCCATGCCGGTGACGGAGGCGATGAAGGCCTTCTTGACCGTGCCGTCGCTGCGCTGGGCCTGCTTGTCCAGCCGCTCCTGCAGTTTGGACTTGCCGCCGCGCTTGAGGCTCATGCCGAAGCCGGCGCGGGGGGCAGCCTCCGGCGGGGCGGCGTTCATGGCAGCCCGGGCGGCCTCGATGGTATCCCGGGTCGAGGCGGAACGCCCGGCGGCGGCACCGGCGGCCATACTGGCCCGCATCCGGCGCGGGTCGACGAACTCGGTCTCTGCCGAATACTCCTCGATGCCGTCGTCATAGACGCGGGCCGGGGCAGCATTCCCCGCGGCGATCGCGCCACCGAAAGACTGGGGCTGGGTCTCGACCCCGGCGATCGCGCCCAGCGCGTCGGACACATCGGCCCCGCCATAGCTGCCAAACGGCCCCGCCGCGAAGGTGGCGGCCTGGCTCTGCATCGGGTCATCCAGCACAGGGTCGGCATAGGCGACCTGAGGCTCCACCGGCTCGAACCGGCGCGGCCGACTGTCAAAGACTTCTTCCGTCGCCGAGGCCTGCGGGCCCTGGGGGAAGGGTTTCAGATCGGTGGACAGGGAATCGACCGACCAGCCATCGGCCGGTGCGTCAAAACCGGAATCGAACCGGTCGTCCGGGAAGGCCGCGGCGCGCCAGTCCGGCTGGGCGAACTCGGAGGCGGCGGGCGCGACCGGCTCAGGTTCCGGCAAGGGCGCGGGCGCTACCGGCTGGGCCAGGCGGTGCTCCAGGGTCTCGCGGGCCTCGGCCAGAAGTCTGGCTGTCCGCTCCTCGGACAGGCGCATCCGCTCGGCCAGCTCGCCCGAGGCGCGGTCGTAGCGCTGCTCGATCCGGTCCGAGCCCTCGACCATCCGCCGGCCGATGTCTTCGAGGGCCTGGGCGGACTTGCGTTCCGACTGGGCGATGCGGTCGGCCAGCCGGTCGGAAATGCGCGTGATCTCGACGCCCAATTTTTCAAGGGCGATCGAATGCTGGTCTTCGGCGCGGATCAGCCGCTGTTCGACGGCCTGACCATAGCGACCCATGTCCTGGTCGATCTTCGCCGACAGGGTGCGGGTCAGGGCGGCTTCGAACTTCTCCAGCCGCGCATCGCCGACCGTCTCGATGCGGTCGACGCGGGTGTCGAGGTTCTGGGCGATGCGCAGGACCTCGCGGCCCATGGCCTCGATCCCCTGTGCGGAGCGCCGCTCGGCGGCGTCGGCCTGTTCGCCCAGCGACTGGACGGTGGCCTCGATCCGGGTCATCCGGCCTTCGCTCTCGGCCGTCTCCAGCCGCCGCATCATGTCTGTGCGATTGGTCTCGACCTGGCGCGACAGGGTCTCGGCCAGCTTCTCGAAGCGCGCGGCCTCGCGCAGGCCTTCCGGCTCGACACGGGTCTCGGCGGCGCGCAGGCGCTGGTCCAGCCCGGCGAACGACCGTTCCAGATTGCGCAGAGCCTGGGACGTCTGGTTCTGCGCGGCGTCCAGGCGCTGGCCGACCTGGCTCAACAGTTCGGTTCCGGCCCCGGGGCCGGCGGCCTTCTCGACGGCCTCGATCCGCTGGCTCAGGGCCTGGCCGTTCGCGCGCTGACGCTCCTCGATGTCGTAGAGGCGGCTGGTCAGGGCGGCGACAGCGGTGTCGGTCTTGTCGAACCCGTCCAGACGCTGGCGTGTCTCGATCAGCCCGGTGCGCTGGCGCTCCTCGATGTCATACAGACGCCCGGCCATGGCCCCCAGGGCCTGCTCGACCTTGCTCAGGCTCTCGGCGGACTTGGGCCCGACCTCGCGCTCGAAGGCGCGCAGGCGACGGTGACCTTCCTTCAGTTCGTCGGCGATATCGTCGATGCGGCGGCCGTATTGACCGGCCTGTTGATCCTGCGCCTCCATGCGGCGCACCAGGCCGGACACAGCCTGGTCGACGCCCTGGATGGCGATGGTCGAGCGACGCTCGGCGGCTTCCAGACGTGCGGCGATCGCGTCGACGGACGCGGCAACGCGCTGCAGGGTGTCGTCGGACCCGGCGCGCCAGGACCGGTCCTCGGCCTCATAGGCGTCGTCGAGACGACGCGAACGGCCCCGGCGCTCGAAGATTTCCGAGGCGTGCGGGCGGCGCGGCAGCGGCTGGACGCCGGCATCGTCGTCGCCGTCTTCCATGATCATGGAGTTGAGCCATTCGCCCAGCGTCATGCCCGACCGGCGCGCCAGGTCCTTGGCGACCTCACGCGCCTTCGGGTCGATGCCCTTTACGCTCCAAGGCGCGGCGGCTGCGCTCACTGATTCGGCTCCCGACCCATTCGGTCACGCTAATCGCCCATATTCGGGGTGTAAACGTCTGGTTAACCCCAACATCTAGCGGATGGTCCATTCTCCTGTGGACAGGGGTCGCCAGGGCGAAATCGGTGGCCTGATGGGGGGGCAGCAGGTCGTGAAGTTGCACCCTCCGGCAAGGGTCTGGCTTGCCGTCGGGGGGCACCTCGCCCACATGACGGCGCGTGTCCCTGACCCTCACCCTCTGGCTGCTGGCGGCGGCCCTGATCGTCTGCGTCTTCGCGGGCTGGCGCGGGGCCCGGCCCAGCGATTTCCTGCGGCCCCGCATGGTGCCCTGGCGGTTCATCATGCTGCTGGCCGGCGCGATGGTCTTTCTTCTGCTGGTGCATCTGGGCGCGCTGGCGGGCTTCACCCGGCCGTCGTGACCCATCCCGCCAGTGCCTGATCGCCGACGAGGCCAGGGCCAGGCCGACGTCGACGGTTCCCGATGCCGGCGGCGGCGCAGACGTGAACCTGCAGCGGGGGTCAGGCTCTGACAGATACCGGGGATCGCCTCGCGGCGGTGCCTTTTTCGTGTCCGCTAACCCGCGAAGCACCAGGCCAGCACGGCCTTCTGGGCGTGGATGCGGTTCTCGGCCTCGTCCCAGACAAGGGAGCGCGGCCCGTCGATCACGGCGTCGGTCACCTCCTCACCCCGGTGAGCCGGCAGGCAGTGCAGGAAGACGGCATCCGGACCGGCCAGGTCCATCAGGGCCTCGTCGACGGTGTAGCTCTCGAAGGCGTGCAGGCGCGCCTCATAGTCGCCGTCGCCCATCGACACCCAGGTATCGGTGACGACGACATCGGCCCCGCGCACGGCGTCCTTCGGATCGCTGGTCAGGGTCACGGCATGGCCGCCCCTGGCCAGGTCGCGCAGGTCCGGGTGATACTCGGCCGGGCAGGCGACGTTCAGGTGGAAGCCCAGCTTCGGGGCCGCGTGTATGAAGCTGTGGCAGACGTTGTTGCCGTCGCCGATCCAGGCGATCGTCTTGCCCTCGATCGGTCCGCGCTGCTCCTCGATGGTCATGATATCGGCCAGGATCTGGCACGGGTGCGAACGATCGGTCAGGCCGTTGATCACCGGCACGGTCGAGACCCGGGCGAAGCGTTCGACGTCCTCATGGCTGTTGGCGCGTATCATCACGGCATCGACCATGCGCGACAGGACGCGCGCCGTGTCCTCGACCGGCTCGCCACGCCCCAGCTGCATGTCGCCGGCGTTGGCGATGATCGAGGCCCCGCCCAGCTGGCGGATGGCGGCGTCGAAGCTGAAGCGTGTGCGGGTCGAGTTCTTCTCGAAGATCATCGCCAGCACGCGATCCTTCGCCGGGGCGTCGGCGTCGACCCAGCCCTGGGGCTTGCCCCTGCGGGCGGCCTTGCGGGCGTGGGCGTCGTCGAGGATGGCGCGGAGATCGGCGGCGTCCAGCCGGTGGATGTCGAGGAAGTGGCGGGTCATGGGACTATCTTCGGTCGGCGGGGCGGGAGGTTCATCACGGCGAGCACGGCGGCGTCACAGCGAGCACGGCGGCTCCGCACCGTTGCAACAGACGGGTCAAAGCACGAGACGGCGGAAGCCGTCCTTCAACATGACCGAGTTGAAGTTGATCAGATAGCCCAAACGCACCTGGGTGAACCTGAGGTAGGTGAGTACCTGGGCCGTATGGATCGACGCCAGCGCGTCGATCGCCTTGACCTCAACGATCACCTTTTTCTCCACAAGCAGATCAAGCCTGAACCCGACATCGAGCTTTGCCTCCCGGTAACACACCGGAATCGGAACCTGACGTTCGACGTTCAGCCCATTCTGGTTCAGCTCTTCGGCGAGGCAGTGCTCATACACTGACTCCAGAAGCCCCGGTCCCAGTTGGCGATGCACGGCGAAGGCGGCATCCATCACGGAGGTGCCGACGTCATTCACCGCAGCTGGAATTTGCGCCGTCCCGCCGTGATCGCCGTGCATTCGTTGTGCCCGCCGTGATGAACCCGCTGGCGCTAGGCCGCCATCTTGCCGCGCGCCGCCTCGCAAGTGCGTTCCAGCCGTTCGACGGCATCCCGCGCCTCATCCAGCGTCAGGTTCAGCGGCGGCAGCATCCGCACGCAGTTGTCGCCGCCGCCCGCGATCAGCAGATGCTGTCCGTCGCGCGCCCAGCCCATGAACTCGCGATTGTTGGGCTTGAGCTTCAGCCCGATCAGCAGACCCTTGCCGCGCACATCCTCGATCACGTCGGGGAAGCGCTCCTTCAGGCCATGCAGCTGCTGCTTCAGATAGCCGGCGATTTCGTTGACGTTGCCCAGGATCTCGGGCGTGTTGATCGTCCTGAACGCCGCCAGCCCGACCGCCATGGCCAGGGGATTGCCGCCGAAGGTCGAGCCGTGGGCCCCGACCGTCATGCCCCTGGCCGCCTCGGTCGTCGCCAGGCAGGCCCCGACGGGGAAGCCGCCGCCGAGGGCCTTGGCCACGGCCATGATGTCGGGTGCCATGCCGGCCCATTCGTGGGCCCACAGCTTGCCGGACCGGCCCATGCCGCACTGGACCTCGTCGAAGATGATCAGGACGCCATGTTCGTCGCACAGCTCGCGCAGGCCGCGCAGGCAGACGTCGGGCATGGCGCGACAGCCGCCCTCGCCCTGCACCGGCTCAACGATGATGGCGGCGGTGTTCGGCTCGGCGATGGCGGCCTTCAGGGCCTCATGGTCGCCCCAGGTCAGCTGGTGGAAGCCCTGCATCTTGGGCCCGAAGCCCTCGGTATAGCTGGGGTTCGCGGCCGCATTGATGGCCCCGTAGGACCGGCCGTGGAAGGCACCATCGAAGCCGTAGATATCGATCCGCTCGGGCTGGCCGTTGGCCGAGTGATATTTGCGCGCCGTCTTCAGCGCGCATTCGACGGCTTCCGTGCCCGAGTTGGTGAAGAAGACCACGTCGGCGAAGCTGGCCTCGGTCAGGGCGTCGGCCAGTTCTTCCTGACCCGGAATCCGGAAGATGTTGGAGACGTGCCACAGCTTCTCGGCCTGGGCCTTCACGGCCTCGACCAGCACCGGATGGGCGTGGCCCAGACCGTTGGTCGAAATGCCCTGGACGCAGTCCAGATACTCGGTCCCGTCCGTCGCCCACAGACGCGCGCCTCGCCCGCGATCCACGTCCAGCGGCGCGCGATTGTAGACACCCATCAAATGACCGGACACGGAAGATCTCCAAAAGAAACGAAGCCCCGCACGCGGAACGGCGGGACTTTTTCAGGAGTGAGGGTTGTCGGATGAGGGCGCGGGGGAGTCAACACCGGAGCCTGCTTCCCTCGCCCATAGGGAGAGGGCTTGAGCGCCCGAGAGCCGTCAGGCGATCGGTCTTGTGCGAAAGGGTGAGGGGTTAAGGTGCCAGCCGGTGAGGGCGTAACCCCTCACCCTTTCGGCTGGCGCATCGCTGCGCTCTGCGAGCCTCAAGCCCTCTCCCTCCGGGAGAGGGAAATCAGCTCTTCAGCCGCCAGCCGGACCTGAACACCAGCCAGCAGGCCACGGCCATGACGACCGTCAGCACGGCGCTCATGACCACGCCGACCCACAGGCTGCCCTCGGCATGGCCGATGAAGCCGTAGCGGAAGCCGTCGATCAGGTAGAAGAAGGGGTTCCAGTGGCTGATGCTGGCGAAGGGCTCCGGCAGGTTCTCGACCAGATAGAAGGTGCCCGACAGGAAGGTCATGGGCATGACGACGAAGTTCTGGACCGCCGACAGGTGATCGAACTTCTCGGACCACAGCCCGGCCAGTACGCCCACCATCCCCATCAGCAGGGAGGCGATCAGGCCGAACCAGACGATGGCCAGGACGTTGTAGACACCCAGCCGGGCGAACGGCAGGACACAGACCGCCGTGACCAGCCCGACCGCAAGGCCCCGCGTCGCCGCGCCCAGCGAGAAGCCGATGGTCAGCTCCAGCGGGCTGAGTGGCGGTGTGAGAAAGTCGGTCGAGGTGCCCATGATCTTGGCCTGGATCAGGCTGGACGAGGCATTGGCGAAGGCGTTGTTCAGCATCGCCATCATGATCAGGCCCGGGGCCACGAACTCGGCGAAGGGCGTGCCGTGCAGCGGCGGCCGCGCGCCCTTCAGCGCCACGACGAAGACCAGCATATAGAGCAGCGTCGTCACCACCGGCGCAGCGACGGTCTGGGCCCCCACCTTCCAGAAGCGGCGGACCTCCCTCAGATACAGGGTCTGCACCCCGATCCAGTTGACCCCGGCATAGTGGCGCGGCGTCGGCAGGCCGCTGGGGCGGGTGGAGGCGAGATCGGTCATGGGCGCTCAGATGCGCGGACGGGGTGCGGGATGCAAGGGGCGAGGGGCGAGGCAGTAGACAGTAGACAGTAGGCAGTAGGCAGTAGGATCCTGCGGCTCAAGCAGCGAGCGACCGCGTCGCGCTCGGTAGCCGCCCCCTAGATGTGGATCGCGTGGCCCAGGGCCCGCAGGCTCGCCTCATGGAAGGCCTCGCCCAGGGTCGGGTGGACGTGGATGACCCCGGCGACGTCTTCCAGCACCGCCCCCATCTCCAGCATCTGGGCGAAGCTGTTGGACAGTTCGGCGACGTGCTGGCCGACGGCCTGGACGCCCAGCAGCCGGTGGTCCGACTTCGACGCCAGCACCCGCACGAAGCCGCCGTCCTCGCCGGCCTCGATGGCCAGCGCCCGGCCGATGGCGGCCAGGGGGAAGACGGCGGTGATCACGTCGTCCCGGCCCACGACATCGAGCGGCCCCAGCCCCGCCGAGACGATCTCCGGCTCGGTAAAGCACACGGCGGCGATGGTGACGGGGTCGAAGCGGCGGTCATGACCCGCGATGATCTCGGCCACGACTTCCCCTTGCGCCGAGCCCTTGTGGGCCAGCATGGGTTCGCCGGTCAGGTCTCCGACGGCCCAGACGTTCTTCATGCTGGTCGCACAGCGGTCGTCGATCTTCACGAACGGCCCGGCCATGGCGACACCCATGTTGTCCAGACCCCAACCGGCCGTGCGCGGGCGACGGCCCACGGTGACCAGCACCTTGTCGGCGTCCAGCTGGACCGGCTCACCGTCCTTCGTGGTGATCGACAGTTTTCCGTCACCGAAGCCGCCGGCGCGGGCCCCGAGGTGCAGATCGACACCGTGGTCGGTCAGCCATTTCATCACCGGATCGGTCAGGGCCTTGTCGTAGAGCGGCAGGATGCGCTCGGCCATCTCGACGATGGCGACCTCGGCCCCCAGCTTGCGATAGGCGATGCCCAGCTCCAGCCCGATATAGCCGCCGCCGACGACGACCAGCCTGCCCGGCACGGCGTCCAGCGACAGGGCCTCGGTCGAGGAGATGACGTCGCCGCCGAACGGGAGGAAGGGCAGTTCGACCGGCTCGGACCCCGTCGCCAGGATCACATGCTCGGCCGTGATGGTGATCGGCCCATCGTCGGTCTCGACTCGGCAGGTCTTGGCGTCCTGGAAGGTCGCCCAGCCCCTGATGACCTTGACCTTCGCCTTCTTCAGCAGGGCCGCGACCCCGGCATTCAGCTTGCGGACGATGCCGTCCTTCCAGGTGACGGTCTGGCTCAGGTCGATGGCAGGCGACGACGCGGTGATGCCGAGCGTCCCGTCCCCGGCTGCCCTGGCCACCGTCTCGAACTTGCCCGCCGCATGGATGATGGCCTTGGACGGGATGCACCCGACATTCAGACAGGTCCCGCCCAGTCCGTCCGAGCCGTCGACCAGTACGGTGTCGAGCCCCAGCTGGCCGCAGCGAATCCCGGCGACATAGCCGCCGGTGCCCGCGCCGATGATCAGGACTTTGGTTTTGATCTGCTGCATTGCTCGTCTCGTTCACATCCTCCCTCTCCCGGCGGGAGAGGGCTTGAGCGCACGGCGGCGTCAGCCGTCGTTCTGGCGCGAAAGGGTGAGGGTCGTGCGCCTCCGGTGAGACCCGATCCTCATCCGTCTCGCTGCGCGAGCCACCTTCTCCCATAGGGAGAAGGAAAATCGGGTCACATCCACAGCGTCGCGGGATGTTCCAGCAGGCCCTTGATCCGCTGCACGAAGACCGCCGCGTCATGCCCATCCACGATGCGGTGGTCGAAGCTGGACGACAGGTTCATCATCTTGCGCACCACCATCTGGCCGTTCCGCACCACGACCCGCTCCTCGATCTTGTTCGGACCGACGATGGCGACCTCGGGGTGGTTGATGATCGGGGTGTGGACGACGCCGCCCAGGGTCCCCAGCGAGGTGACGGTGATGGTCGAGCCCGAGAGCTCCTCGCGCCTGGCCGAGCCGTCCCTGGCCGCGCCGGACACGCGGGCGATCTCGGCCGCGGTGGCGTAAGGGTCCAGCGATTCCGCGTGGCGCACGACCGGCACCATCAGGCCGTTCGGCGTCTGGGCGGCGATGCCCAGATGCACGGCGGCGTGCTGCGTCAGGACGCCGGTCTCGTCGTCGTAGGTGGCATTGATCTGCGGCTGGTCGCGCAGGGCCACGACGAGGGCGCGGGCGATGAAGGGCAGGACGTTCAGCTTCGCCTTGCCCCCCCCGCCTTCCCTGGGTGTCTTCGCCTGGGCGTTCAGGTGGGCGCGCAGCTCCTCCAGCGCCGTGACGTCGATCTCCTCCACATAGGTGATGTGGGGGATGCGTCGCACGCTTTCGGCCATCTTCTCCGCGATCTTGCGGCGCAGGCCGATGATGCGGACCTCGGTCGTGCCCTCGGCCTTCGCATAGGTCGAGGTGGGCGATGCTCCGTGTTCAGATGGTCCGCGCGCGCCGTGGGCAACAAAGGCGTCGAGGTCGGCGTGTTCGATGCGTCCGGCGGGGCCGGAGCCCGGTACGAAGCCCAGATCCAGACCCAGTTCGCGAGCGCGCTGGCGCACGGCGGGCGACGCCAGCGGGCGGACGCCGGGGGTCTGGGCGGTGCGGGTGACGGGCGCAGACTTGCCCCCCTCCCCCGCTTCGCGGGTACTCCCCCCTGAGGGGGGAGATTTGGCGGGTGATGATCCTCCCCCATCGGGGGAGGTGGCACGGCGCTCTTGCGCCGTGACGGAGGGGGCCGGGGCGGACTCGGTCTTCGCCGGAGACGCCGCGACATTCCCCGCCCCCTCGACCTCGAACTCCACCAGGGCCGAGCCGACCGGCGACATCACGCCCGGCTCGCCGTGCAGGGCGGTGACCACGCCCGACACCGGCGACGTCAGCTCCACCGTCGCCTTGTCGGTCATGATGTCGGCCAGGATCTGGTCTTCCTCGACCCGGTCCCCGACCTTGACGTGCCAGCCGACCAGTTCGGCCTCGGCGGTGCCTTCGCCCACGTCGGGCAGTTTGAAGACGTAGTGGCCCATCAGCGAGACCTCCCCGAATTCTGGCCGCTCATCACGGCTTTCAGCGCCGTGGCGACCCGTTCCGGCCCCGGGAAATACTCCCACTCAAAGGCATGCGGATAGGGCGTGTCCCAGCCGGCGACGCGGCCGATCGGGGCTTCCAGGTAATAGAAGCAGCGTTCCTGGACCAGAGCCGAAAGTTCTGCTCCGTACCCGGACGTTTTTGGTGCTTCGTGCACGATCACGCAGCGGCCCGTCTTCTTCACGCTGGCCTCGATGGTTTCGATGTCGAGCGGGACGAGGGTGCGCAGGTCGATGACCTCGGCGTCCACGCCCGCGTGCTCGGCCCCGGCCAGGCTGACCCAGACCATGGTGCCGTAGCAAAGGATGGTGGCGTCGGACCCCTCCCGGACCACCGCCGCCTTGCCCAGCGGCACGGTGTATTTGCCGGTCGGCACCTGGGCGGAGGCCTGGGCTTTCCACGGGCTGACCGGGTTTTTGTGCCAGCCGTCGAAGGGACCGTTGTAGAGCCGCTTGGGCTCCAGGAAGATCACCGGATCGTCGTCCTCGATCGCGGCGGTCAACAGGCCCTTGGCGTCATGGGGATTGGACGGAATGACGACCTTGAGCCCCGCGATATGGGTGAACAGGCTCTCGGGGCTCTGGCTGTGGGTCTGGCCGCCGAAGATGCCGCCGCCATAGGGGCTGCGCACCACGATCGGCGCGGTGAACTGCCCGCCCGAGCGATAGCGCATCTTGGCCGCCTCGGAGACGATCTGGTCGTAGGCCGGATAGATGTAGTCGGCGAACTGGATCTCGACCACCGGGCGCAGGCCATAGGCCCCCATGCCGATGGCGGCGGCGACCAGGCCGCATTCGCTGATCGGGGTGTCGAAACTGCGCGTCAGGCCGTGCTTCTGCTGCAGCTGGTCGGTCACGCGGAACACGCCCCCGAAATAGCCCGCGTCCTCGCCGAAGCTGAGCACGTTCGGGTCCTCGGCCATCTTGACGTTCAGGGCCGAGTTTAGCGCCTGGATCATGTTCATGGGCACGATGCCGCCATCGGGCGCGACCGGGGCCGGGGCCTCCGCCTGATCGACCCTGTCGGGAGCAATGCCGTCATGCTGATCGGCTTCGGTACAGGTCTCGCTCATACCCCCACCTCCCGGCGCTGTTCGGTCAGCCGCCAGTCCTCGGTGGCGAAGACCTCCTCGAACATCGTCTTCACGCTGGGGCGCGACTGGCCCAGGGTGCCGATGGCCTCGGACTCCTTGCCCGCCGCGCGGACCTGGGCCACAGCCTCGGCCTCCGCCTCCGCCTGGGCTTCGTCGGACCATTCGCCCAGGGCGATCAGATGCTGCTTCAGGCGGGCGACCGGATCCCCCAGCGGCCATTTGTCGTGCTCGTCGCCCGGGCGGTAGCGGCCGGGGTCGTCGGAGGTCGAGTGCGGCGCGCCGCGATAGGTGAACAGCTCGATCACCGTGGCACCCTGGTTCGACCGGGCGCGTTCCTCGGCCCACTGGGTCGCGGCCCAGACAGCGAGGAAGTCGTTGCCGTCGACCCGCAGCGCCGGCAGGCCATAGCCGATGGCCTTGGACGCGAAGGTGGTTTCCAGCCCGCCCGCGAGGCCCATGAAGGAACTGATGGCCCACTGGTTGTTGACGACGTTCAGGATCACCGGCGCGCGATAGACCGAGGCGAACGTCAGGGCGTTGTGGAAGTCGCCCTCTGCCGTCGCCCCGTCGCCGATCCAGGTGATGGCGATCCTGTCATCGCCCTTGTAGGCCGACGCCATGGCCCAGCCGACGGCCTGGGGCACCTGGGTCCCCAGATTGCCGCTGATGGTGAAGAAGCCATAGTCCCTGGCCGAATACATGATCGGCAGCTGGCGGCCCTTGATGGGGTCGGCGGCGTTCGAATAGATCTGGTTCATCATGTCGACCAGCGGATAGCCGCGCGCGATCAGAAGCCCCTGCTGACGATAGGTCGGAAAGCCCATGTCCTCGCGCGACAGGATCATGCCCTGGGCGACCGCGATGGCCTCCTCGCCCGTGCATTTCATATAGAAGCTGGTCTTGCCCTGGCGGTGGGCCCGGTGCATCCGGTCGTCGAAGGCGCGGGTCAGGATCATCGCCTTCAGACCCTTCTTCAGGGTCTCGGGATCCAGACGCGGATTCCAGGGGCCGACGGCCTGGCCCTCGTCGTCCAGCACCCGGATCAGCCGGAAGGCCAGGTCCAGCATCTGGACCGGCCGCGCCTCGACCGGCGGCCGATCGACCGCGCCGGCGACATCCAGCTTCAGGTGGCTGAAATCCGGCGCGTCGCCGGGACGACCCGTGGGCTCGGGCACCCGCAATGACAGCGGTTGAGTGTTCCTGGTCATTCCATCCTGCCGTCCGGTTGATCCGACCGCGTCCTGTTGGCGGCTGGATAGCATGGGCGCGAAATCAAGGCTCGCCTATTTTCGCCTTGCGTAAAGCGGTTTTGGGGTTATTTATTGCGCAATAACTATAAATGGAGAAACGCATTGGCCGACGAACTGGATCCCATTGACGCTCGAATTCTCGACATCCTGCAACAGGACGCCGGACTGTCCGTCGCGGATGTGGCCGAGCGCGTGGGCCTGTCGGCCTCGCCGTGCTGGCGTCGGATCAAGAGACTGGAGGATAGCGGCCTCATCCGCAAGCGGGTCACGCTTCTGGACGCCGCCCTGCTGGGCCTGGACTTCGAGGTCTATGCCATCGTCAAGCTGATGCTGCCCTCCCGCGAGAACCTCGACATCTTCGAGGCCGCCGTCGCCAACTGGCCGGAGGTGGTCCAGTGCGCGACCATCACCGGGCGCGAGGACTATGTGCTGCGCATCATCACCTCGGACATGCACGCCTTCGACAAATTCTTGCGCGACAAGCTGCTGACGCTCGGCATCGTCTCGGACTGCGAGAGCCATATCGTCACCCGCGGCGTCAAGAACGTGACCACCCTGCCCCTGGGCATCATCACCCCGCACGTGGCGCACTGAGTCTTCGGGGTCGGGATCACCGAAGTGCTCCCATGGGACGGGGTACGACCGGTTCTGACGCAGGCTTGCCCCAGGATGCCGGTCAGGGCGCTCGGGTTTTCAGGCCGGAGGGTGAACGGGTCGGACGGGTCGGACTATGTTTTTTCGGTCGGGCGCTTGGTAAGCCGTCGCGGGTGAATGGAGAGAGACCGATGGCCGACACCTATGCGAACCTGCTGATCGAGCGGCACGCCGACGGCTATGCGGTCGTCACCCTGAACCGGCCCGAGGCGCTGAATGCGCTGAACGCGGCCCTGTTCGCCGATCTGGCGGCCTTCCTCGACGCCGTCGAGCATGACGACACGGTTCGCTGCCTGATCCTGACCGGATCGGGGGAAAAGGCCTTCGCCGCCGGGGCCGACATCAAGGAGATGGCGGACCAGTCCTATGCCCAGATGTACACGGGCAACTATTTCGCCGTGGGCCACGACCGGATCATGCGATTCAGGAAGCCGATCATCGCCGCCGTCAACGGCTTTGCCCTCGGCGGCGGCTGCGAACTGGCCATGCTGTGCGACTTCATCGTGGCCTCGGACCGGGCGAAGTTCGGCCAGCCGGAGATCAATCTGGGCGTCGCGCCCGGCATCGGCGGCTCCCAGCGGCTGACCCGTCTGGTCGGGAAGGCCAAGGCCATGGACATGGTCCTGACCGCGCGGATGATGGATGCGGCCGAGGCGGAGCGTGCCGGCCTGGCCTCGCGGGTGGTCCCGCACGAGACCCTGATGGACGAGGTCCGCAAGATCGCCGCGAAAATCGCCTCGCAGAGCCCCCTGGCCGTCATGGCCAACAAGGAGATGGTCAATGCGGCGCTGGAGACGACCCTGACGCAAGGAGTCCAGTTCGAGCGCCGCCTGTTCCACAGCCTGTTCGCCTTCGAGGACCAGAAGGAAGGCATGGCCGCCTTCGTCGAGAAGCGGAAGCCGGTGTTCAGGGGGAAGTGAGGCATTAGGCAGTAGGCAGTAGGCAGTAGGCAGTAGGCAGTAGGCAGTAGGCAGTAGGCAGTAGGCAGTAGGCAGTAGGCAGTAGGCGGTAGAAGGGGAGAGCCAAGCCTGCGCGGCAGCCGTCGGCGCGCTTCCCTACTCCCTAATCCCTAATCCCTATTGCCTACTGCCTCCATGCCCCAGACTCTTCGTTGACCCCCCGACCCTGTTCCGCTATAGCCGCGCGCTCTTGAAGATTTCCGCGCCGTGGACGGGGTGTCCGCGGCGTTTCCGTTGATAGGTTCTGACGATGGCCAACAATCCCGGCGCCAAGAAAGCGATCCGCAAGATCGCCGCGCGTACCGAAGTGAACAAGTCGCGCCGCACCCGCGTCCGCACCTTCCTGCGCAAGTTTCAGGAAGCCGTGACGGGCGGCGACGCCGAGGCCGCCAAGGGCGCTTTCGTCGAGGCCCAGTCCGAGCTGATGCGCGCCGTCACCAAGGGCGTGGTTCACAAGAATACGGGCTCGCGCAAGGTGTCCCGCCTGCATGCCCAGCTGAAGAAAATGTCGGCCGCCTGATCGAGGCGATCTCTGGCCCTGTCACGGGCCTGACACACGAAAAACAAACGATTTCAACGGCGAGTGAGCATCAGCTGACTCGCCGTTTCGCCGTGTGCGGATAAGTTATCTCAAGGGAATTCGCACTCGCCGAACCGGCGAAACCGGGATTTTCTCAAGCGGGATTTACCTTTAGCGGAGTCAAACAATTTAGTTCGCGAATCGGCTGCGAATCAGCGTTGACCCCCGCCCAGCCCGGCGTAAGTTTTGGGCTCTAACGCACTTCCATCCCCACACGGATGAAGACGGAGCGGGGGCGAACCCCCGCGCCGGCGGGAGACGTCTGTCCGCGAGGTCGCCCCCGCCCGAAAGCACACGCTTTCGGGACAGGAGAGCGCGTCCCGGGGCTCAGGTCCTCCCGGCGTGGCCCGCGATCGAGCGATTGCGGGTTCTGGCTGAAATTCTAGGGTGGTGGTGGACGATGGGGGCGACGGGGTTGGCGACGACGGGCATGACGGATCCGGACCGGATCTGGAACGAAGCCTCGGTAAGGCTGCGGTCTGAAATCGGCGAGGGTCCGTTCAGTTCCTATATTGCGCCGTCCGCCGTGAGGATGGATGGATCCGGCAATCTGATCCTGGTCACGCCGACCGGCTATGCCCGCGACTGGGTGCGCAAGAACGCCCTGCGCCGTCTGAACGAGCTGTGGCTGGGCCTGGACGGCCTGTCGCGGCGGCTGGATGTCCGCTGCAGGGCCGAGGTGTCCTCGGCCCCGCCGGCCTCGGCGATCGCGCACCAGGCGCTGGCGTCGGCCGGACTTGAGACGCCGGTGTCGCCGACCGTCGCCCCCGTGACCGACGGCGCCCGCGCGGTCCGGGCCGCGGGCCTGCAGGAGCGGCTGACCTTCGACAGCTTCGTGGAGGGCCAGGGCAATGCCTTCGCCCTGGCCATCGCGCGCCAGACGGCCTCCTGGGCCGATGGCCACTTCAACCCGATCTTCTTCTGCGGCCCCTATGGCTACGGCAAGACCCACCTGCTGAACGCCATCGCCTGGGAGGCGCAGCGCCTGCGCCCCGACGCCAGGGTCGTCTACCTGACCGCCGAACGGTTCCTGTCGACCTTCGTCAAGGCGATGCAGGACCGCTCGACCGCCGCCTTCAAGGACAGCCTGCGCTCGGCCGACATGCTGCTGCTGGACGATGTCCAGTTCGTGGGCGGCAAGGCCTCGACCCAGGAGGAACTGCTGTCCACGCTGACGGCCCTGATCGAGGACGGCAAACGGATCGTGCTGTCGGCCGACCGCCCGCCCATGGCCCTGACCGAGGTCGAGCCTCGCCTGCGCAGCCATCTGGCCGCCGGCCTGACCTGCCCGGTCGAGCCCGCCGACCGCTCGCTGAAGATCGCCGTGGCCCAGAACCGCATCGCCGCCTTCGCCCGCCTGGGCGTCGTCGACGGCGAGGCCCGGCGCGAGGTGCTGGAACAACTGGTCGACCGCACGCCGGGATCGGTGCGCGAACTGGAGGGGGCCGTGAACACCCTGGCCGCCGCGGCCGGGCCGCGCCTGACGTCACTCGGCGTCGATGAGGCCCTGACCCTGCTGGGCTCGGCCCTGCGTGGCGGACCCGAGCGTCGCATCACCGTGGATGAGATCCAGAAGACGGTCGCCGAGCATTTCAACATGAAGCAGGCCGACCTGCTGAGCGAACGCCGCACCCGCGCCGTCGCCCGCCCGCGCCAGATCGCCATGTGGCTGTGCAAACAGCACACGACCCGGTCCTATCCCGACATCGGCCGTCGCTTCGGAGGGCGCGACCACACCACAGTCCTGCACGGCGTCCGCAAGATCGAGGAGCTGATGCCGCTGGACGACCAGATCGCCAGGGACGTCGAGGCCCTGACCCGGAAGCTGCGGGGCTGAGACTCCTTCTCCCTCCCCTTTATGGGGAGGGAGAAGTCTGTGGAGACATCGCCCCCCCGTTGCCCCCCGCCGCCAATCCTTTAGTGTCCGTAGCCACTGTTTCCGCGAGGGATGATTCCGCCTTCGCTCCGGACGCCCGAGACACCATGCAACTGACCATCGAACGATCCGCGCTCCTGAAGGCCCTGGGCCATGTGCAGAGCGTGGTCGAACGCCGGAACACCATTCCGATCCTGTCCAATGTCCTGCTGTCGGCCGGCCGCGACCGCCTGAGCTTCGCCGCCACGGACCTCGACATGGAGATCGTGGACGAGGCCGACGCCACCGTTCAGGTCGAGGGCCAGATCACCGCCCCCGCCCACACCCTGTACGAGATCGTGCGCAAGCTGCCCGACGGGGCCGAGGTCGCCCTGACCTACAACGGCGACGATCCGCGCCTGACGGTCCAGGCGGGGCGTTCCCGGTTCAACCTGCCGGTCCTGCCGGCCGGCGACTTCCCCGTCATGTCGACCGACCAGTCGGGCGCGCGCTTCACCCTGATGAAGGACGACCTGGCCCGGCTGATCGACAAGACCCGGTTCGCGGTCTCGACCGAGGAAACGCGCTACTATCTGAACGGACTGTACCTGCACACGGTGTCAGAGGCGGGCATCCCTCTGCTGCGGGCCGTGGCGACCGACGGCCACCGCCTGGCCCTGGCCGAGACGCCCGCGCCCGAGGGCGCCGCCGGCGGGCCCGGCGTGATCGTGCCCAGGAAGACCATCGACCAGGTCCGCCGCCTGCTGGACGACGGCACCGGCGCGGTCGAGATTTCGGTCAGCCCGCAGAAGATCCGCTTCGAATTCGGCCAAGCCTCGCTGACCTCCAAGGTCATCGACGGCGCCTTCCCCGACTATATGCGCGTGATCCCGAAGGGGAACGACAAACAGGCCGACATCGACAACGCCGTCTTCGCCTCGGCCGTCGACCGCGTCGCGACCATTTCGGCCGAAAAGAGCCGCTCGGTGAAACTCGCCTTCGAGCTGGATCGTGTGACCCTGACGGTGCGCAATATGGAGGCCGGTCAGGGCGTGGAGGAGGTCGAGATCGGCTATTCCGAAGCCCCGTTCGAGATCGGCTTCAACGCGCGCTATCTGCTGGACGTGGCCGGCCAGATCACCGGCGAGAACGCCACCTTCCTGTTCGCCGACCCGGCTTCGCCCACGCTCGTGCTCGATCCAGGCGATCCGGGCGTCCAGTATGTGCTGATGCCGCTGCGGGTGTGAGCTGACAGAGAACGATATGAACGACGTCTTCACGCACAAGGACTACCTTGCGCTTTAGTAGATCGTGAAAGCGATTCTACTTGCCGGTGAGCAGGATCACCCCGGTTACATCGAGTGGATCAAGGGCATCGCGAACATGGCACGTGTGTCCGTTGGTGTTGATGTAGCGACCTGTTCGCTGATCGATCATTTGGCCTCGGATCTTCACAAGCTCAACCCATAGGTTCCGCTCATCCCGACGAAAGTCGGGATCCAGTGCTTTCGCGGGCAGGCCGCCGGGATTGGCACCGGGTGTCCCCGCAAACACCTTTCGCCCAAAGGACTGGATCCCGACTTTCGTCGGGATGAGCGGAGATTGGGGAACGGTGCATGGCCTTCTTCACCTATATCGTCGCCAGCAAGCGCAACGGGGCGATCTACACCGGCTCGACCGATGGGCTTTATGTCCGGACGCTCCAGCATCGCAACGGCACGTTCGAGGGCCACACCAGGAGATATGGCATCTCCAGGCTGGTCTGGTTCGAGACACACCCCACACGCGATGCCGCCTTCAAGCGAGAGCGAAAGATCAAGGAATGGACGCGCCTTTGGCGATTGGAACTGATCGAGAAGTCCAACCCCGGCTGGCGTGACCTTTTCGAGGACCTGCAGGCCGAGCGGGGTGCCTTGCCCGAAGACTGGATTCCGCTAACCGAACCCTGAAGACTACCCCATCCGGTCCATCTGCGCCGCGCGGGATACGGCGTTGCCGTACGGAATCTGACCCAAGGGGCGGCCGAGGTTGTGACCTGCCGGACGAAGCGGGCTATGTCGGTCGCTTGATCCGCTCGCTGACCCTGACCGACTTCCGGTCCTATGCCGCCGCCACCCTGTCCGTAGGCACAGGCCCCGTGGTGCTGCACGGGCCCAACGGGGCGGGCAAGACCAACCTGCTGGAAGCGCTCAGCCTGTTCACCCCCGGCAAGGGGCTGCGGGGCGCGACGGCACAGGAGATGGGTCGGCGCGAACCCGGCGAGACCGGCGGCCGGGCCTGGGCCGTGGCCCTGACGCTGGAGGGCGCTGACGGGGACGATGTGCGGCTGGGCACCGGGGTTCAGGTCGCGGGCGCCGGGCGGCGCATGGTCCGTGTCGAGGGCGAGACCGCCCAGCCCGGGCGATTGCTGGACTATCTGCGGCCCGTCTGGGCGACGCCGGAGCAGGACCGGTTGTTCTCCGATGCGCGGGCCGAGCGGCTGAAGTTCTTCGATCGGCTGGTGTTCGCCGCCGACCCCGGCCATGCGGCGGCGGTGGCGGGGTACGAAAAGGCGCTGCGCGAGCGTTTGCGGCTGCTGGTCGACGGGGCGGAAGGGCGGGAGGCCGATCCCCTGTGGCTGGATGCGCTGGAGGCCCGGCTGGGCGAGACCGGCGCGCGGGCAGCCTCGGCGCGGGCACGGGCGCTGGGGGTGTTGCAGGCCGCGATCGACGCGCGCGCCGAACGCCCCTTTCCACAGGCTGACCTGGGCCTGGAGGGCGCGGCAGAGACGGCCGCGGCGGACGGGTCCGACGACGAGGCCATCGCCGCCGCCATCCGCGAAGGGCTGGCCCGGTCCCGGGGCCGCGACGCCTCCGCCGGGCGTTCGCTGTTCGGCCCGCATCGCACCGATCTGACGGCACTCCATCGCGAGAAGAACCGCCCGGCCGCCGAGGGGTCGTCAGGCGAGCAGAAGGCCCTGGTCCTGAACCTGATCCTGGCCCAGATCGGGCGGCTGAAGGCGACGGGCGGCCCGACGCCCGCCCCGCCCGTCCTGCTGCTGGACGAGGCCCCGGCGCATCTGGATGCCGGTCGCCGCGCCGCCCTGTTCGACGAGATCGTGGCGCTTGACCTTCAGGCCTTCATGACCGGCACGGAGGCCGAGCTGTTCGCGCCGCTGCGGGGAAGAGCCACCTTCGTGCGGGTCGAGGGCGGGGCGCTGACTGCGGACTAGGTCGTGTTGACACGTATCGCATCCAGAGGATGGAGGCGGCGATGTGGATGAAACCGGGGCTGGTCGTGCGAAGGTCACAGGCCGACCCGGGCGTCGAACGCCTGCGATCCCGGATGCTGAAGGGGCTTCCCGACCTCGTCCTCTGCGCGGAAAATCGGGGATCAGATCGAGGTCTGACGCGGGCTTCACGCCCATCGCGACATCTCGCGAGCGCTCGACCACGCCCCTGGCCGAACCGGGCATTCCGCTCGCTTTCGGTGCGGACATTGCTGTATAAACGTCACATCCGGACGGGGTGAATCGCCACGTCGGGACACGACCTTTTTCAGCGGGTTGGACGGCGCGTGGCGCGGTTCGCGACACCCGCGTCTCCGGACGACCGAATGACCGACGAACCGATCCACGAACGTACCGCCGACAATGCCGAAGAGGCCGCTTACGGCGCCGAATCCATCAAGGTTCTCAAGGGTCTGGATGCGGTTCGCAAACGCCCCGGCATGTATATCGGCGACACCGACGACGGTTCGGGCCTGCATCACATGGTCTATGAGGTGGTCGACAACGCCATCGACGAGGCCCTGGCCGGTCATGCCGATCTGGTCGAGGTGATCCTGAACGCCGACGGATCAGTCACCGTCACCGACAACGGGCGCGGCATTCCGGTCGACATCCATGAGGGCGAGGGCGTCTCTGCGGCCGAGGTCATCATGACCCAGCTGCACGCGGGCGGAAAGTTCGATCAGAACTCCTACAAGGTCTCCGGCGGCCTGCACGGCGTGGGCGTCTCGGTCGTCAACGCCCTGTCCGACTGGCTGAAGCTGGTGATCTTCAGGAACGGCCAGCGCCACGAGATGAAGTTCGAGCGGGGCGATACGGTCGAGAGCCTGCGGGTCACGGGCGAGGCCCCGATGCGCGACAACGGCAAGGTGCTGTCGGGCACCCAGGTGACCTTCTATCCGTCCGTCACCACCTTCGCCCATATCGACTTCGACCTGAAGACGCTGGAGCACCGCCTACGCGAACTGGCCTTCCTGAACTCGGGCGTAGTGATCAAGCTGCAGGACCATCGCGGCGTCGAGCCGTTCGAGGAAATCCTGCACTATGAAGGGGGCGTCGAGGCCTTCGTGCGCCACCTGGACAAGTCCAAGACGCCGATCCTGAAGGACGTAATCGTCATTCGCGGCAAGCGCGACAATATCGAGATCGACCTGGCCCTGTGGTGGAACGATTCCTACCACGAGACCATGCTGTGCTTCACCAACAACATCCCCCAGCGGGATGGCGGCACCCATTTGTCGGCCTTCCGCACCAGCCTGACCAAGGTCATGGGGGCCTATATGGAAAGCTCGGGCGCCCTGAAGAAGGAGAAGGTCGCCCCGACCGGCGAGGACGCGCGCGAGGGCCTGACCTGCGTGCTGTCGGTCAAGGTTCCGGATCCGAAATTCAGCTCCCAGACCAAGGACAAGCTGGTGTCCTCCGAGGTCCGTCCGGCGGTCGAGGGGCTGTGCACCGACGGCCTGAGCCAGTGGTTCGAGGAACACCCGGTCGAGGCCAGGCTGGTGGTCGCCAAGATCATCGAGGCGGCCTCGGCCCGTGAGGCGGCGCGCAAGGCCCGCGACCTGACGCGGCGCAAGTCGGCGCTGGATATCTCCTCCCTGCCCGGCAAGCTGGCCGACTGCCAGGAACGCGACCCGGCGAAGTCAGAACTGTTCATTGTCGAGGGCGATTCCGCCGGTGGCTCGGCCAAACAGGCGCGCAACCGTGAGAACCAGGCCGTCCTGCCCCTGCGCGGCAAGATCCTGAACGTCGAGCGAGCCCGGTTTGACCGGATGCTGTCGTCCGAGCTGATCGGGACGCTGATCCTGGCGCTGGGCACCGGCATCGGCCGCGACGATTTCAACGCCGACAAGCTGCGCTATCACAAGATCATCCTGATGGCCGACGCCGACGTTGACGGGGCGCACATCCGGACCCTGTTGCTGACCTTCTTCTATCGGCAGATGCCCGAGCTGATCGAGCGCGGCCACGTCTTCATCGCCCAGCCGCCGCTCTACAAGGTCTCCAAGGGCAAGCAGTCGCGCTATCTGAAGGACCAGTCGGAGATGGACTCCTATCTGATCGAGGAGGGATCGTCGGACGCCGAGCTGGACATGGCCACGGGCGAGCGCCGCACCGGCCACGACCTGCAGGCCCTGGTCCGCGACGCCAAGGCCTTCAAGGCCCAGGTCGATCGCCTGAGCCAGCGCGCGCCCGCCTTCGCCATCGAGCAGGGCGCGCTCGCGGGCCTGTTCGCCGAGGACGCGGACCCGGTCGGGGCGTCGGCCGCTGCGGCCGAACGTCTGAACCTGTACGCCGAGGAAGGCGACGGGGCCTGGTCGGGTTTCCCGGGCGAACAGGGGGCGGTCGTGTTCGGCCGCAGCCGCCGTGCGGTGCAGGAAACCATCGTGCTGGAGGAGGCGCTGATCCGCTCGCTGGACGGTCGTCGTCTGGCCGAGCGGGCCGCCACCTTCGAGGGCCTGTTCGACACGCCCGCCACCTATCGGCGCAAGGACAAATCGATCACCATCCGAGGGCCGATCGACCTGCTGACCGCGGTGCTGGACCAGGGCAAGAAGGGCCTGGCCATCCAGCGCTACAAGGGGCTGGGCGAGATGAACCCCGAACAGCTGTGGGAGACCACGCTGGACGCCAACGCCCGTACCCTGCTGCGGGTCCAGGTCGATCACGCCGACGACGCCGACGACCTGTTCGCCAAACTGATGGGCGACGTCGTCGAACCGCGCCGCGAGTTCATCCAGGACAACGCCCTGGACGCGGCGGTGGACGTTTAACCACTTTCGTCATTCCGGGCGAAGCGCAGCGGAGACCCGGAACAAGGCGGCGCCGGAGCGAAGCGCAGGCGATCTCGATGCCATTCAAATGGCCACGCCTTGAGCGCCGGCGTGCGCGACAGGTTCGCGCTCACGCGCACCGCCTTGTTCCGGGTCTGCGGCGCTACGCGCCTTCGCCCGGAATGACGAAAAAACGGGTCAAATAATATCCAGCGCCTGGCTGGTCGTGGGCGGGGGAAAGGCCCGGTCGAGGACCGCGATGTCCTCGGCGTCCAGTTCGATCTCCAGCGCGGCGGCATTGGCCTCGACGTGTTCGATGGTGGAGGCCTTGGGGATGGCGATCACTCCTTCCTGACGCAACACAGCGGCCAGGGCGATCTGGGCGGGCGTGGCGTCGTGGCGGTCGGCCACGGCCTGGATCGCGGGGTGGTTCAGGATGTCGCCCCGGCCCAGCGGCGAATAGGCCATGATCGGCATGATCCGCTCCTGCGACCAGGGCAGCAGGTCGAACTCGATGCCGCGCGAGCCCAGGTGATAGAGGACCTGGTTGGCCGAGCACAGGTCGCCCCCTTCGATCGCCTCCAGCCTCTTCATGGTGCGCAGGTCGAGGTTCGACACGCCCCAGCGCAGGATCATCCCCTCGTCGATCAGTTCCTCGAACCCGGCGACGATCTCCTCCAGCGGATGGCGGCTCTGCCAGTGCAGCAGATACAGGTCCAGCCGCTCGACCCCGAGCCGCTCCAGCGACTTCTCGCAATGGAGCATCATGGTCATCTCGCCCGCGTTCTCGGGCCTGATCTTGGACACCAGGAAGACCTCGTCGCGCCGCCCGGCGATGACCTCGCCGACCAGCCGCTCGGACCGGCCGTCGCCATACAGTTCGGCCGTGTCGATCAGGGTCAGCCCCAGGTCGATGCCCCGCGCCAGCGCCGCCTGCTCGGCATCGCGTCTGGCCGGATCGTCGCCGATCATCCAGGTCCCCTGGCCGAGAATCGGAACCGAGGTGCCGTCGGAAAAGCTGGTCATGCGCGTCATGGCAGGGACAATGCACGACCGGCCGCATGGGTGCCAAGCGGGCTCAGAGGGATTTCAGGAACCCGATCAGCGCCGCATTGACCTCCTCCGGCCGTTCCTGCTGCAACCAGTGGCCCGCGCCCGGCAGAACGGTCTGGCCGCGCAGGTCGGTCAGCCAGTCTTTCAGCCCTGCCTCGTGCTGGCCGGCATAGTGGCGGACGGGATCGCGCTGCCCGACCATGAACATCGACGGCTGGCGGATCTTGCAGCCCTGCAGGAAGGCGGTCAGCGACCAGTTCAGATCCAGGCACCGGTACCAGTCGATCGGGCCCTTGAACCCGCCCGCGCCGAAGGCCGAGACATATTCGGCGAAATGACCCTGGCTCATCCACGGCGGCAGGGTGGCGTCGTCGGGCACCTCGGACAGGAAGTCGTGGCCGGGCGCGATGAAGCCGATCGACTGGCGGTCATCGGGCGTCGCCCCGTCGTAGCTGTAGAAGCCCTTCCTCAAACCGGTCGCCACATCCGCCTCGAAGATCCGATGCGCATCCGGGGCCTGGAACTGGTTCATATAGAGCTCGCCCTTGCCCGCGCGGCGGGCCAGGGCGGCCATGGCCGGGGTCGGGGGTCCGCCCGGACGGCGCGGCTGGAACGGCACCGAAAGACCCGCCACGGCCGTGAACAGGTCCGGGCGCATCAGGGCGCAATGCCAGGCGACGGGTGCCCCCCAGTCATGTCCGACCACGGTGCATTCGCTCCGGCCCAGCGCCCGGACCAGATCGACCATGTCCCCGACCAGATGCAGGATGGTGTGCTCTTCGGTCCGCCCCGGCTTGTCCGTCCCGCCATAGCCCCGCATGTCGGGGGCGACCGCGCGATAGCCCGCCTCCCCGAGCGCCTTCACCTGGGCCCGCCAGCTGAGGCCCAGCTCTGGAAAACCGTGGATCAGCAGAACCAGCGGCCCGCCTTCGGGGCCGTCCTCCAGCACCTGCTGGGTGAGGCCGTCGGTCTCGACGATGCGGGTCTGCATGAGCGGCGGCGCTCCCGTTTGAGCGCTCACCCTGCACCGTCGGCCCGTCCGCCGCAATCGGGCGGGTCCGGCAGGTTTGTTACGTCGCCGCCTGCAGCGAGAGAAGGTCCCCTAACCCGGCTGGACCGGTTCCGAGCGGGTCGTGACAGCCGCATCCTCCGGGAGAGGAATGAACTCCAGGTCGTCCTCGTCGGGCAGTTTCATCCGGCCCGCCTGCCAGTCGGCCTTGGCCTGATCCAGCCGGGCCTGGGAGGAGGAGACGAAATTCCACCAGATGAGCCGCGGGCCCACCGGCTCGCCGCCGAGGGCCATGACGGTGGCCTGGGTCAGGGACTTCACGGTCGGCTCGGCATGAGGCGCAAGCACGATCATCTGGCCCTCGTGGAAGGTCCGGTCGCCGATCTCGACCTGGCCTTTGGCGACATACAGCGCCCGCTCCGGCATGCCGCCCGCGCCCTTCCCCGCCGGCGGGGTGGTCCGCACACCCGGCTGCATCTCCCAGTGGACATAGAACAGCGGCGAGGACGTCTTCACACTGGCCGCCGCGCCGTAAGCCTCGCCGGCCACCAGCCGCGCGAACAGGCCGCTGTTCTCATAGGCCGGCAGCGAATCCTCGCCATGGTGCTGGAAGCCGGGGTCGCTCTCCTCGGCCTCATCGGGCAGGGCGATCCAGGCCTGCATGCCGTTCATCGGCCCGCCCTGCGCCTGCTTCAGCGGATCGGTGCGTTCGGAATGGACGATGCCCTTGCCCGCCGTCATCCAGTTGACCTCGCCCGGACGGATCGCCTGACTAAAGCCCAGACTGTCGCGGTGCATGATCTCGCCCTCGAACAGATAGGTCAGGGTCGACAGGCCGATGTGGGGGTGGGGCCGCACATTGACCGCCTCGGCCCCCGGCGCGAACTCGGCCGGACCCATGTGATCCAGAAAGATGAAGGGCCCGACCATCCGGCGCGAATGGAACGGCAGGATGCGCCCGACCTCGAACCCGCCCAAGTCCTTCCTGCGCGCGTCGATCACCATCTCGATCATGTCGGTCGTCCCCGGGGCGGCTGTGGCCACGAGCATCGCGCGAGCCGGTGCTCTGGATCAAGTCCGGCGATCAGGACCGGGGCGTCAGAGGTCGACCAGGGCCGCCAGCTTCAGCACCGTGTTCCAGTTGCGCCCCGTGCCCGTGCCGATCAGCCGGGGCTGCGCCTTCCCGGCCATTTTCGACGCGCCGATGCCGTCCGGATGCCAGAAGAACAGGTTTCCGCCGACCGCCTCGACCGCCTCATCGCCGGTGGCAAGGGCGCGCATGGCCTCCACCGCACCCGGCCGGATTTCGCCCTTCATCACCATGACGAGCAGGCGGGTCGGATCCGATGTCGCGGCATCGGCAAAGGGGTTGGCGGCCATCATCGCCGCCCACTGGGCGGGGGTGCGCACCAGGGTCTCGATCAGCCGGCCGAACCGGACCTCGGTCTCCGCCTCGATCGCCGCTTCCAGATCGGCCGGATCCCGGTCGCTGCCGACCACCAGATTGCCGCTGGCCATCAGGGTGCGCGGATTGGCCAGCCCCATCGCCTCGGCCATCGCGCGCTGCTCGGTCACGGGAGCGCGAATGCCGCCGGTGTTCATCGCGCGGAACAGGACGATGCGGTGATCCATCATCGCCTCTGGCATGTGGGGCAGTAGAAGGTCGAGCGGCCGCCCTGGGCGATGCGCCGGACCATGCCGGTGCAGCCTTCGCCGAGGCAGGGCTGGCCCTCGCGGCCATAGACGTCGAACCGGTGCTGGAAATAGCCCTGGCCGCCGTCGGCATTGGCGAAGTCGCGCAGGGTCGATCCGCCCGCCGCTATGGCATCGGTCAGCACGTCGCGGACGACCGCCGCCAGCCGCTCCAGCCGGGGCCGCGAAACCTTGCCCGCCGCGATCAGGGGCGAGATGCGGGCGCGGTACAGGGCCTCGCAGACATAGATGTTGCCCAGACCGGCCACGATCCGCTGATCCAGCAACGACACCTTGATGTTCTGCTTCTTGCCCTCGAAGGCCTCGGCGAGGTGCGCACCGGAAAAGCCGTTGCCGAGCGGTTCGGGTCCCAGACCGGCGAACCAGGCATGGCGGTCGACAGCGTCCGTCGCCATCAGCCCCATGAAGCCGAACCGGCGTGCGTCGGCGAACCCGATCCGGGTCGCGGACCCGTCGCGCAAGGCGCACAGGCTCATGTGTTCGTGCTTGCCGCCGATGGGAGCGGGCTCCTCGAACTCGCCCAGTTGTTCGCCGTCGACGGTGAAGCGCCCGGTCATGCCCAGGTGGGTCACCCAGGTCTCTCCGGTCGACAGGGCCGTCAGAAGGTATTTGGCGCGGCGGTCGATCCGTTCCACGGCCGCCCCCGACAGCCGTTCGACGAACCGGTCGGGAAACGGGAAGCGCAGGTCCGGGCGATTCTGTCGCACATGGGTCAGGCGCGCCCCAACCAGCACAGGTTCCAGGCCCCGTCGGACCGTCTCAACCTCGGGAAGTTCGGGCATGGCGCGGTCTAGCGGACGATGCGGCCGGGGTGAAGAGGCGTCACGCCGCCCCCAGCCCGGGCCGATCATGCGAACACGGAGCATTTTATATGAAAACGCCATGGGTTCGACACAGAACACCAACGTTTCCGTGATGCATCCGCCGCAGAAACGGAGCACGGCTTCGGACCAGATTCGTGTCGGGGGATTCGATGGCGAACATCACAGCACACGACGCCCGCAGACGGACCCGGCCGTGGGTCAGCCTTCATGGCCTGCGCCGGGAGGCGACACGAATCCGCCTGTCGCTGGCCGCGGGTCTGCGGCCGGGCGAACCGGTGACGATAGCGGCGGTCGCCTTGCTGGCCCTGTCGGTCTATTTCGTGCTTCTGCCCGGTGTCGATATCGCCGTGGCCCGGCTGTTCCATTCGCCGGAGACCGGCTTTCCCCTGGCCGACAACGTCGCGCTGAAAGCACTGAGGAAGTCCTCGACCTATGCACTGATGTTGATCGTGCTGGGCCTGCTGGGCGAGATCGCGGTCGGACTCCGGGGCCGGGTCGGCCGTTTCCGGCACTACAGCCGACGGGCCGTGGTGCTGCTGGCCGGACTGGCGATCGGGCCAGGCCTGACCGTCAACGGCCTGCTGAAATCGATGTGGGGGCGGCCGCGCCCGATCCAGACCGACCTGTTCGGCGGCGACGCGACCTTCACCCCCGCATGGACGATCAGCGACGGCTGCGCGCAGAACTGCTCGTTCGTTTCCGGCGAGGCGTCGTCGGCGGCCTGGATGGTCGCGGCGGTCTGGCTGATGACTCCGCCGGAATGGCGACGCTGGACGGTGCCGGCCGCCCTTGCCTATGGCATCGCCCTGTCGGTCAACCGCATGGCGTTCGGAGGACACTTCCTGTCCGATACCCTGCTGTCATGGGCGATTGTCGGGCTGGTCCTGGCGATCCTTCATCGCCTCATGCTGGCCTGTCCGGTGGAGGCCCGGCGGGTGCGGCGAGCGCAACGGGACCGCATTCGCGCCGCCTGAACGAGTCGCCTGAACGCACAGGAGCGTTGCTGAAGCGGGCCTTTGTCGATTAGGTCGCCCGGACTGACGCACCCAGGACCGCCGAATGACCCAGACGACTGCTACCGCCCAGCCCTCCAAGCGGGTCGAGCTGACCGTGCGGGCCGTGATCCTGGGCTGTCTGCTGGCCGTGGTCTTTACGGCGGCCAACACCTATCTGGGCCTGAAGGTCGGGCTGACCTTCGCCTCGGCCATTCCCGCGGCCGTCATTTCCATGGCCATCCTGCGGGCCTTCAAGACCTCCACCATCTGGGAGAATATGACGGTCCAGACCGTGGCCTCGGTCGGCGGTGCCATGAGTTCGATCATCTTCGTCCTGCCCGGCCTGGTCATGGTCGGCTGGTGGACCGGCTTTCCCTTCTGGGAATCGGTGCTGATCTGCGTGTTCGGCGGGGTGCTGGGCGTGACCTTCTCCATCCCGCTCCGTCGCGCCCTGGTCGTCGATGCGGGCCTGCCCTACCCCGAAGGCGTTGCGGCCGCCGAGGTCCTGACCGTCGGTTCGCGCGGGGCCGAACAGACCGACAGCGCGGTGCGCGAAAACAAGGCGGGCCTGGCCATCGTGATCGTCGGCGCGATCGTCTCGACCGTCTATGCCTGGCTGGTGTCGGCGCGGGTGTTCGCGGGCGAGGCGGCGCGGTTCGTCAAACTGCCCGCCTCTCTGGGCGGCGGAGCCACCGGTCTGGGCTTCGGTATGCAGTTCGCGCTTCTGGGGGCCGGACACCTGATCGGGCTGACAGTCGGCCTGGCCCAGCTGTTCGGCCTCATCGTCGCCTGGTTCGTGTTCGTGCCGCTGATGACCTCGCCTGACCTGGTGGCCTGGCTGGCCAGCCACGGGATCGATTCCATCGCCTCCACCGTTGCCGGGGCCTCGCCCGAGGAACTGGCCACGACGGTCTGGCGGCGCGAGGTCCGGTTCATGGGGGCGGGGGTGATCGGCGTGGCCGCCCTGTGGACCCTGATCAAGCTGGCCGGGCCACTGGTCGGTGGTCTGACCTCGGCGCTGGCCGCCAACCGGCGCCGGGTCGGGGGCGAGGTGCTGGAACGCTCCGAGCAGGACATTCCCATCCATCTGATCGGACTGATCTCGGTCGCCTGCCTGGTCGGTATCGCCGGCATCCTGGCGGTCTTCTCCCAGAGCAATCCGACCCTGGCCGGATCGACCGCCCTGCTGGTCGGCGGAGGTCTGGTCTATGTCGTGGTCATCGGCTTCGCGGTAGCGGCGATCTGCGGCTATATGGCCGGGCTGATCGGCTCGTCGAACAGCCCGGTGTCGGGCGTCGGCATCCTGGCCATCGTCATCGCCTCGGTCCTGATGCTGGGCGTCATGGCGCTGTCGGGCCTGCCCGCCGATCCCTCGGTCGTGGCCTTCGCCCTGATCGTGACGGCGGTGGTCTTTGCCGTGGCCGTGATCGCCAATGACAACCTGCAGGACTTGAAGACCGGCCAGCTGGTGGGGGCCACGCCCTGGCGTCAGCAGACGGCGCTGATCATCGGCGTGGGCGCGGGCGCGATCGTCATTCCCCTGATCCTGAACCTGCTGAACCAGGCCTTCGGCTTCGAGGGCGGCCCGGCCGGGATCGCCGACGAGCCCCTGGCCGCCCCGCAGGCCACGCTGATCTCGGCCCTGGCCAAGGGGGTGATCGACGGCGGGCTGCGCTGGGACCTGATCGGCATCGGTGCCGTGATCGGCGTTGTCATCATCGTGCTGGACGCAGTGCTGAACGCGACGAGCAAGGGCAAGGTCAAGCTGCCGCCGCTCGCTGTCGGCATCGGTTTCTATCTGCCCGCCGCCGTGACCACGATGCTGGTCATCGGGGCCATCGCAGGCTGGGTCTATGACCGGGCGATCAAGACCACGCGCTTCGCCGATGTGGGTCGCCGCATGGGCGTGCTGCTGGCCTCGGGCCTGATCGTGGGCGAGAGCCTGTTCCTCGTCATGACGGCCGGGGTCATCGTGGGCACCCGGAACGACGCCCCCTTCGCCCTCATCGCGGAAGGCTCGACCTGGCCGGCCATGCTGGCAGGGATCGTCGCCTTCGCCGTCCTGATCCTGGCGCTCTACACCTGGGTCAGGAGCCGGTCCGCCAGGGTCTGAGGCGGCGGTCTATTCCCGATAGGCATCGTGGCAGGAGCCGCAGGTACCCCGCACGGTGGTCCAGGCTGCCAGCGCCCCGGCTGTGTCGTTGGCGGCGACCTTCGCCTGAAGGTCCGCCGTCGCGGCGGCATAGGCCGCAGCCCTGGCCTCGAATCCCGCCCGGTCCGACCAGATCTCGGCCCTGGCCTTGGTTGCGCCCGGCAGGCTGTCCGATCCGGTGCCGGCCGGGAACATTGTCGGCAGGGCCGTGGCCCATCTGTTCAGTCCCGAGGCCGCGAATCCGACGCCCTGTGCAGGCGCGCCCGCATCGAGCTGGGCCTTGATAGACCCGAACGCCACGGCCGAAAGGTTGAACGAAGCCTGTCGCGCCGCCACGATTTCGGCCGGGCTCGGCGACGCCTGGCTCCGGGCACCCGCCACGCCCGCCACGCCCATCAGGGCGACCACGCCCAGAACGATTGCCCGCTTCATCGATCCGCTCCCCAAGACTGAGGGTGGAAGGCTGCGCCCGGAGCGGAGGACTGTCAAACCGCCCCTATGGCCTTTCGCGCGTCCAGCCTGTAAGAGGCGCGCGCTCCCCGCATGACGCCCCTAACGAGCGGCCCCCGCATTTGTCGGCCGCCTTTTCGCTTTGACAGATTAGAACCTCGGCCATGAACCTACGCAACGTCGCCATCATCGCCCACGTCGATCACGGCAAGACCACCCTGGTGGACCAGCTCCTGGCCCAGTCCGGGGTCTTTCGAGCCAATGAGGCCACGACCGAGCGCGCCATGGACTCCAACGATCAGGAGAAGGAACGCGGCATCACCATCCTGGCCAAATGCACCTCGGTGCTCTGGAACGGCAAGGCGGGCGAGACGCGCATCAACATCATCGACACCCCCGGCCACGCCGACTTCGGCGGCGAGGTCGAGCGGATCCTGGGCATGGTGGACGGCTGCGTCATCCTGGTGGATGCCGAGGAGGGCGTGATGCCCCAGACCAAGTTCGTGCTGACCAAGGCCCTGAAGATGGGCCTGCGCCCCATCCTGTGCATCAACAAGGTCGACCGCGCCCACGCCGATCCCGACCGGGTCCACAACGAGACCTTCGACCTGTTCGCCGCCATCGGCGCGACGGACGAGCAGCTGGACTTCCCGCACATCTACGCCTCGGGCCGCAACGGCTGGGCGACGATGGATTTGAACCAGCCCAACGACAATCTGGCCCCCCTGTTCGACCTGATCGTTGACCACGTGCCGCCGCCGAAGGTTCAGGACAACAGGGACAAGCCGTTCCAGATGCTGAACGTGCTGATCGAAAGCGATCCTTTCCTGGGCCGGATCCTGACCGGCCGCATCGAGAGCGGCAAGGCCGTTCCCGGCATGGCGATCCACGCCCTGGATCGTGACGGCAAGGAAATCGAGCGCGGCCGGATCACCAAGGTCCTGGCGTTCCGCGGCCTGAAGCGTCAGGCGCTGGACGAGGGGTCGGAAGCGGGCGACATCGTCGCCATCGCCGGCATGTCCAAGGCGACCGTGGCCGACACCCTGTGTGCCATCGAGGTCATCGACGCCCTGCCCGCGCAGCCGATCGACCCGCCGACCATCTCCATGACGGTCTCGGTCAACGACAGCCCCCTGGCCGGCCGCGAAGGCGACAAGGTCCAGTCGCGCGTCATCCGCGATCGCCTGCTGAAGGAGGCCGAGGCCAATGTCGCCATCCGCGTGACCACGACCGAAGGCGGCGACGCCTATGAGGTCGCGGGCCGGGGCGAACTGCAGCTGGGCGTTCTGATCGAGAACATGCGCCGCGAGGGCTTCGAGGTCTCCATCAGCCGTCCGCGGGTGGTCTATCAGGAGGGGCCGAACGGCGAGAAGATGGAACCGATCGAGGACGTCATGATCGACGTCGACGACGAATATTCGGGCGTCGTCATCGAGAAGCTGTCGCAACGCAAGGCCGAGCTGACCGACATGGGTCCGTCCGGTGCCGGCAAGACCCGCATCAGCCTGAAGGCCCCTTCGCGCTCGCTGATCGGCTATCAGGGCGAATTCCTGACCGACACGCGCGGTTCGGGCGTGCTGAACCGCGTCTTCAGCCACTATGAGCCGTTCAAGGGCGAGATCGCCGGCCGCCTCAAGGGCGTGCTGATTTCCAACTCCGACGGTGACACGGCCGCCTTCGCCCTGTGGAACCTCGAGGATCGCGGTGTGATGTTCGTCGGTGCCGGCGAGAAGACCTATGAGGGCATGATCATCGGCGAGAACGCGCGCTGGGACGACCTCGACGTCAACCCGATCAAGGGCAAGCAACTGACCAACGTCCGCGCCTCCGGCAAGGACGAGGCCGTGCGCCTTACGCCGCCTCGCCAGATGTCCCTCGAACAGGCCATCGCCTATATCTCGGACGATGAACTGGTCGAGGTCACACCCAAGTCCATCCGCCTGCGCAAGCAGACGCTGAACCCGTCGTTCCGCAAGAAGCGCGCGCGTCCCGACTGGGCGTGATGACACGGCTGCCCCGGACCTGATCCGGGAGATTGATCCGGAATGCAGGAGGCGCACGAGCGATCGTGCGCCTCTTCGGCATCCGGCCCTGCGCGGGTCGAGGGATCAGGGGCTGGAACAGACCGGACAGCCTGGATCGGCCGTGACCGTCACCGTCCGACTGGTCGCGGACAGGCCGTCGTAGAGCAGCAGCCGTCCCGTCAGGGGCTCGCCCGCGCCCGTGATCAGCTTGATCGCCTCAAGGGCCGCCATCGCCCCGATGACCCCGGCCAGAGCGCCGATGACACCGACGCGGGCGCAGGTTTCGGCATCCGGCGGACTTTCGGGCACCAGGCAGCGGTAGCAGGGGCGGCCGGAGAATACGCCGACCTGTCCGCTCCATCGACCGAGCGCACCCGAGACCAGCGGAACCCCGGCAGCGACGCAGGCGGCGTTTACGGCGTGTCGTGTGGCGAAATCGTCCGTCCCGTCCAGAACGACATCGGTGCCGGAGATCACGTCCGGGGCATTGTCCGCGTTCAACGAGTGGTCCAGGGCTTCGACGCTGACATGAGGATTGATTGCGGTCAGGTGCCCGGCCGCCGCCTCGACCTTGGCGCGGCCGATGTCAGCCGTATCGAACAGGATCTGGCGCTGAAGGTTGGAAAGGGCGACCGTGTCGCCGTCCACGATCCGGATCGTCCCGATGCCCGCCGCTGCCAGATACAGGGCGGCCGGCCCTCCGACGCCGCCCGCACCGACGATCAGGACGGTCGCAGCCGCCAGCGCCTGCTGCCCCGGTCCGCCAATCTCGGCAAGGACCAGGTGGCGGGCGTAGCGTTCGACCTCTTCGAGAGAAAATGCCATGGGCTCCCACTAGCGCATGATCGTTTGCGGTGGACCCACATCGTGGGTCCAGCCGAAAGCGTGAATCATGCGCTCACTCATATCCGGAGCCTGATTCACGGCATCGGCGGAATCGCAAAGCGATTCCACCTCAGCCGATCAGGCTCTAGGCGCTGCAGCAGAGGACGTCACGCAGCCTGTCTGATATCGACGATGGGTTCGGCCTGTCGACCAGAACGCGGATGTTCCTGTGACGTCAGTCTTCACGCAGCCGACGCAGATGAGGCGATGCAGGACGGCTTTACTCAGATAACGCGTCTTGCCTGACTTTGTTTTCAAATCTGGCCCGTCACATTGGTGAAGACATGACGTCGCTCCCCCGCTGCATTTGCCCGGCTTTCAGCTTGCCGCATCGCAATTGTATCTCCATCTGGGAGGCATGAGCCAAACACCTGCGACATTCCCGGACTGGCACGGGACCACCATTCTGGCGGTGCGCAAGGATGGCCGCACCGTCATCGCCGGCGATGGCCAGGTCTCCATGGGGCCCACCATCGTCAAGGGTGCGGCGCGCAAGGTGCGCACCCTGGCGGGCGGCAAGGTTCTGGCGGGCTTTGCCGGCGCCACGGCCGATGCCTTCACCCTGATCGAACGGCTGGAGGCCAAGCTGGAGCAATATCCCGACCAGCTGGCCCGCGCCTGTGTCGATCTGGCCAAGGACTGGCGCACCGACCGCTATCTGCGCCGGCTGGAGGCCATGCTTCTGGTCGCAGACAGGGACTCCATCTTCACCGTCACGGGCGTCGGCGACGTGCTGGAACCGGAATATGGCGTCGCGGCCGTCGGGTCGGGCGGCAACTATGCCCTGGCGGCCGCCCGCGCCCTGATCGACAACACCGACCTGGACGCCGAGGCCGTGGCGCGTCGCGCCATGGCGATCGCGGCCGACATCTGCGTCTACACCAACGGCAATCTGACCGTCGAAACGCTCGGCAGAGGCCGCGCATGACCGACCTGTCCCCCCGCGAGATCGTCTCCGAGCTGGATCGCTATATCGTCGGTCAGGACGACGCCAAACGCGCCGTCGCGGTCGCCCTGCGCAACCGCTGGCGACGAAAGCGGGTGCCCGCCGATCTGCGCGACGAGGTCACGCCCAAGAACATTCTGATGATCGGACCGACCGGCGTCGGCAAGACCGAGATCGCGCGCCGCCTGGCCCGCCTCGCCGGCTCGCCCTTCCTCAAGGTCGAGGCGACCAAGTTCACCGAGGTCGGCTACGTCGGCCGTGATGTCGACCAGATCATGCGCGATCTGGTAGAAGCGGCCCTGGTCATGGTGCGTGATACCCGCCGCACCGGCGTGAGGGCCAAGGCTGAATCTGCGGCCGAGGAGCGAATCCTGGACGCCCTGGTCGGCCCGGGATCGCAGCCCGCGACCCGCGACAGTTTCAGAAAGAAGCTTCGCGCCGGAGAGATGGACGACAAGGAGATCGAGCTGCAGCTGGCCGATACCGCCTCGCCGATCCAGGGGCTGGATGTCGGCGGCGCCGGCAACATCGGCCTGCTGAACCTGTCGGACATGCTGGGCAAGCTGGGCGGCGGGCGGACGCGGTCGGTCAGGACGACCGTGCGCGACGCCCTGCAGCCCCTTCTGGCGGAGGAGAGCGACAAGCTGCTGGATCAGGACAGTCTGACGCGCGAGGCCCTGCTTCTGGCCGAGAACGAGGGCATCGTCTTCATCGACGAGATCGACAAGGTCGCCGGCCGTCAGGATCGCGGCGGAGCCGATGTTTCGCGCGAAGGCGTGCAACGCGACCTGCTGCCCCTGATCGAGGGCACCACCGTCTCGACCAAATATGGCCCGGTGAAATCGGACCATGTGCTGTTCATCGCCTCGGGGGCCTTTCATGTCGCCAAGCCCAGTGACCTGCTGCCCGAACTTCAGGGCCGTCTGCCGATCCGCGTCGAGCTGAAGGCCCTGACCCGCGACGACTTTGTGCGCATCCTGACCGAGCCCGAGGCCAATCTGATCCGCCAGAACCAGGCCCTGCTGGCCACCGAGGACGTGACACTGACCTTCACGCCGGATGCGGTCGAGGCCCTGGCCGACGCCGCCGTGGCAGCCAACGGCGCGGTCGAGAATATCGGGGCCCGGCGTCTGGTCACGGTGATCGAACGGGTGCTGGAGGAGACGTCGTTCAAGGCCTCTGACCTGTCGGGCCAGACGGTCGCCTTCGATGGCGATGCGGTGCGGGACAAGGTGGCCGAGCTGGCCAGGAACGCGGATCTGAGCCGGTTTATTCTGTAGCGAACGAACTTCTCCCTCCCCCTCGGGGGAGGGTGGTCGAAGCGCAGCGGAGACCGGGTGGGGGCGGCAGGGCGAAGTGGCAACGATCCGGGGGCCTGACCTTGCCGTCCCCACCCGGCGCTTCGCGCCTGCCCTCCCCCGAGGGGGAGGGAGAGAATCGTCGCGGCCTTAAATCCATCCCGATCCGTGCTATACAGCCCCCTCCCCTCCCTTCAGGATGATCGCCCGTGAGCGTCACGCTCGACCTGTCCCGCGTCTCTGCCTCGGCTCACAGGGCCACCGTCAACCTGTCCGGTCTGACGCGTGGAGCCTTGCGTCAGGCCCTGATCGACGCCGACATCTGTCCGCCGGAAAAGGCGAAGATGCGCGCCAGTCAGGTCTGGGGCTGGATCCACCATTTCGGCGTCACCGACTTCGCAGCCATGACCAATATGGCCAGGGACGCCAAGGCGAAGATGGCCGCCGCCTTCACCCTCGACCGGCCCGAGATCGTCGAGCGTCAGGTCTCGGCCGACGGCACGCGCAAATGGCTGATCCGCACGGCTCCGGGCATCGAGATCGAGACCGTCTACATCCCCGACGTGGGCCGGGCCGGAGCCCTGTGCGTGTCCAGCCAGGTCGGCTGCACCCTGAACTGCACCTTCTGCCACACGGGCACCCAGGCCCTGGTCCGCAACCTGACGGCCGCCGAGATCGTGGCCCAGGTCCAGGTGGCCCGCGACGACCTGAACGAATGGCCGTCTCCGAAAGAGGACCGACGCCTGTCCAACATAGTCTTCATGGGCATGGGCGAGCCGCTCTACAATCTGGACCATGTGTCGGACGCCATCGACATCATCTCGGACAATGAGGGCATCGCCCTGTCGCGGCGCCGGATCACGGTCTCGACCAGTGGCGTGGTGCCCCAGCTGGAGCCGCTCGGCACGCGGACCCAGGCCATGCTGGCCATCAGCCTGCACGCCACCAACGATGACCTGCGTGACGTGCTGGTGCCGCTGAACAAGAAATATCCGCTGGCGCAGCTGATGGACGGCATCCGCGCCTATCCGGGCATTTCCAATGCCCGGCGGGTCACGTTCGAATATGTGATGCTGAAGGGCATCAACGACAGCCCCGAAGAGGCCCGCGCCCTGGTCAAGCTGATCGAGGGCATCCCCGCCAAGGTCAATCTGATCCCCTTCAACCCCTGGCCGGGCACCGACTATGAGTGCTCGGACTGGAAGACGATCGAACGGTTCGCGGCGATCCTGAACAAGGCGGGGTATGCCTCGCCGATCCGCACGCCGCGGGGGCGGGATATCCTGGCCGCCTGCGGGCAGCTGAAGTCCGAGAGCGAGAAGGTCCGGGCGAGCGCTCTCAGGAAGGCCGAGCAGGCGGCGGCCTAGCTCCGATAATCCCCGTTGATCTCGATGTAGCCCTTGGTCAGATCACAGGTCCAGACGGTGGCCGAGGCGCGGCCCGAGCCGACGTCGACGCTGATCTCGATCTCGGAGTTCTTCATATAGGCGCTCATCTTCGCCTCGTCGTAGGTCGGAGACACCGCACCATCCACGGCCGCGACGTTGGGCCCGAAGCGGATGGCCAGGTGGTCGCGATCGACCGGTTCCTCGGTCTTGCCGACGGCCATGACGACCCGGCCCCAGTTGGCGTCCTCGCCGGCAATGGCGGTCTTGACCAGGGGGCTATCGGCGATCGACTTGGCGAGTTTGCGGGCCGAGGCCGGGCTGGCGGCGCCGTCCACGGTCACCCGCACGAACTTGGTCGCTCCCTCGCCGTCGCGGACCAGCTGGTGCGCCAGGTCGAGCATGACCTTGTCCAGCGCGGCCGAGAACTCCTTCAGCCGCCGGTCGCCCAGACGGCCGATGCGGGGCGCGCCCGAGGCCCCCGTGGCGAACAGCAGGCAGGTGTCGTTGGTCGAGGTGTCGCCGTCGACCGTCACCGAGTTGAAGGTGGTCCGCACATGCAGGCCCAGCATGGCCCGCAGCACGTTCGGATGGATGCTGGCGTCGGTGACGATGAAGGCCAGCATGGTCGCCATGTCCGGCGCGATCATGCCCGAGCCCTTGGCGATCCCGGCGATCCGGACCTTGACCCCGTCGATCCGGGCCTCGGCATAGGAGCCCTTGGGGAAGGTGTCGGTGGTCATGATGCCCAGACCCGCCGCCGCCCATTGCTCGGTGTGAGGGGTGTCGCCGTCGAGCTTCGTCTCCACCTCGCCGAGCTTTACCGCGATCTTCCGGTCGTCCAGCAGGACGCCGATCACCCCGGTGGAGGCCAGCATGACGTCGCGCTGGCGACAGCCGAACCGCTTGGCCACCTCGGAGGCCGTGCGGCGGGCCGCATCGGCCCCGGCCTTGCCGGTGAAGGCATTGGCGCAGCCCGCATTGACCACCAGGGCCCGCACGTCGAGACCTCCGCCCGGCGCGTCCAGCTGGCGCTTGCACCAGTCGACGGGCGCGGAGCCGACCCTGTGGCGGGTGAAGACGCCGGCGCAGGTCGTGCCCCGGGCGAAACGGAACACCACCAGGTCGTCGCGTTCATGTTTGTAGAAGCCCGCGCGGGCGGTAGTGATCTCGACCCCGCCGACGGGCGGAATGGTCGGGAAGGGCACGGCCAGGGGCGAGACCTTCAGGCCGGGCTTGCCGGGCGTGGCCGGCGTCGCAGCTGGTGCCGCCGCGTGGGGCTGGGTCGCCTTGCGGATGACGGCGGCGAAGGGGTCCAGCGCCTTTTCGAAGGCCTGTTCGATGGCCTTGCCGGTCGAGACGGATTTCTTCGGATCGGCGCTCATTGGGCGGTCGCCGTCGGTGCGGGGGCGGGAGCGGTTGCGGGGGCGGCCGACGCAGGCGCGGGGGTCGTCGGCGCGGCCATGCGTGGAGCCGAGGCGGGCTCCTGGGGCGCATTGCCCTCGGCGGCCAGCAGCACATCGACCCTGGCCTTGCCGCGCAGCTCCTCCAGCAGCTGGCGCACGCTTTCATAGGTCAGATAGCGAACGATCTGGGGGCGGGCCTGATCCAGCGTCGGCGGGCTCTCGCGGCGGCGGTCCTCGACCCGCAGCACGGCCCAGCCGCCCTCGGTCTGGAACGGGCCGACCGTCGATCCGGCGGGGGCATCACGAAGCGCGCTGGCATAGGCCTGGGGCATGACGTCCGCCGTCGAATAGCCGAGGTCGCCGCTCGAGAACCGCGTGGCTTCGTCGATCGAGCGTTCCTGGGCCACGGCCTCGAACGACGCGCCTTGCCCCAGGATGCCGATGACGGCGTCGGCCTCGGGCCGGGAGCGGGACAGGATCAGGCGCACTCGGATCTCCTCGGAGGTCCGGGCCAGCCGCAGCTGTTCCTGATACAGGGTCTGGACCGCCTGATCCGAAATCGCGCCATTGACGACGTTCTCGACCAGCATGTCGCCCAGGATGCGCTCGCGGGTCGCCTCCAGCCGCCGTTGGGCCAGGGCGGAGTTGTCCAGGCCGCGCCGCTCGGCTTCGCGGGCCAGCAGTTTCTGGTCCACCACCTCGTCCAGCACGCGCCGGAACAGGTTGGAGGTGATGTCCAGGGGCTCGCCCTCGCCCACCAGCCCCTGCGCCACCGCCTCGCGCTTGACGTCGGAGGCCCAGATGGTCTGGTCCTGCACCCTTGCCACCGCCCGGTCGCCCGGTTCCGGCGGCTGGTCGCTGCCGCCGCCGCGCCCGCAGGCGGCCAGCGCCAGAACAGCGGTGAAAGCGAGGACCGTGAAGGGGTTGCGCGAATGTCGCATCGGACGCTCCGTTCCGACTGAAGGGGTCCAAACGCCGGGCCGAAAAGCCCCTCGCGTTGACAGGGGTATGGCCGGTGCTTAAGTCCCGCCTGCGCCCAAGTCGAGGGGTTTTCGATCGTATGCGCGGCGTGTTTCGCCGCCTCGTCCGGCAGCCACTCACGGGGCGTTCGTCGACGCCCGTTCAGGGCTTTTCCAGAGCTATCGACTGCTCGACCGTTTCCGGACTGCCCATGCTCGGCTTTGCCAAGAAATTCTTCGGCTCTTCCAACGACCGCAAGGTCAGGGACTTCATGAGCCGGGTCCAGAAGATCAATGCCCTGGAGCCGAAATACGCCGCCGTGTCCGATGACGAGCTGCGCATGATGACCCAGACCTTCAAGGACCGGGTCGCGGCCGGCGAGAGCCTCGACAGGCTGCTGGACGACGCCTTCGCCGTGTCGCGCGAGGCCTCCAAGCGGGTGCTGGGTCAGCGCCAGTATGACGTGCAGCTGACCGGCGGCATGATCCTGCACGAGGGGGGCATCGCCGAGATGCGGACCGGCGAAGGCAAGACCCTGGTCGCCGTGGCCCCGGTGTATCTGAACGCCCTGTCGGGCAAGGGCGTTCACGTCATCACGGTCAACGACTATCTGGCCCGGCGCGACGCCGAATGGATGGGCCGGGTCTACCGGTTCCTGGGGCTTGAGGTCGGCGTGATCGTCAACGGCCTCAGCCAGGGCCAGCGCCAGGCTTCCTACAACGCCGACATCACCTACGGCACCAACAACGAGTTCGGCTTCGACTATCTGCGCGACAACCTGGTCTATGACCGGCGCGAAATGGTGCAGCGCCCGCACCATTTCGCCATCGTCGACGAGGTCGATTCCATCCTGATCGACGAGGCGCGCACGCCCCTGATCATCTCGGGGCCGACCGAGGACCGGTCGGATCTCTACAAGATCTGCGACGCCCTGGTGAAGGACCTGATCAAGGACCCCACGACCTTTGACCTGGATGAAAAGCAGCGCCAGTCGCTGCTGACCGAGGAGGGCTCCGAAAAGATAGAACAACTGCTGGAAGACGGCGGCCATTTCGCCGAGGACACGACGGGTCTGTATGACGCCGCCAACATCAGCCTGGTGCACCACGTCAACCAGGCGCTGCGCGCCAACACCCTGTACCAGAAGGACAAGGACTACATCATCAAGGCCGGAGAGGTCGTCCTGATCGACGAGTTCACGGGCCGGATGATGACCGGTCGCCGCCTGTCCGAAGGTCTCCACCAGGCCATCGAGGCCAAGGAGGACGTCAAGATCCAGCCCGAGAACCAGACCCTGGCCTCGGTCACGATCCAGAACTACTTCCGCCTCTACGAAAAGCTGTCGGGCATGACCGGCACTGCTGCCACCGAGGCCCAGGAGTTCAGCGACATCTACAAGATGGACGTACTGGAGGTCCCGACCAACCGCCCGGTCCAGCGGATCGACTACGACGACGAGGTCTACCGGACCTATGCAGAGAAGGTTCAGGCCATCGCGCGCCAGATCGCCGACTGCCGTGAGCGCGGTCAGCCCATTCTGGTCGGTACCGTCTCGATCGAGAAGTCCGAACAGCTGTCGGACATCCTGAACAAGTACGAACACAGGGTAGAAGTGTCGCGCACCCTGAAGCCCGCGTTCGTCGGCAAGGACAAGGAGGCCGCCAAGGTCGGCGATGCCGCTTACGACATCAAATACGAGACGAAGTGGAAGGGCATCCCACACAACGTGCTGAACGCCCGCCAGCACGAGCAGGAGGCCTTCATCGTGGCCGATGCCGGCCTGCCCGGCGCCGTCACGATCGCCACCAACATGGCCGGCCGCGGCACCGACATCCAGCTGGGCGGCAACCTCGAGATGCGTCTCGACAAGTATCGGCTGGATCAGCGCAACCTCGCCATCGAGGTCACGCCCGAGATGCTGGCCGCCGAGGAGGCCCGGCTGAAGGCCGACATCGCCGTCCAGAAGAAGATCGCCCTCGATGCCGGCGGCCTGTTCGTCCTGGGCACCGAGCGTCATGAAAGCCGCCGCATCGACAACCAGCTGCGCGGCCGGACCGGCCGTCAGGGCGACCCCGGCACGTCCAAATTCTTCCTGTGCTGCGAGGACGATCTGCTGCGCATCTTCGCCGGCGACCGGCTGGATGCGATCATGCGGAATTTCGGCGTGGCCGAGGGCGAGGCGATCTCGCACCCCTTGCTGAACCGCGCCGTCGAGACGGCGCAGAAGCGGGTCGAGACCCGCAACTACGACATCCGCAAGAACCTGCTGAAATACGACGACGTCGTGAACGACCAGCGCAAGGCCGTGTTCGAGCAGCGCCAGGAGTTCATGGATTCCGACGACCTGTCCGAACTGGTCGGTGAGTTCCGGCGCGACGTGGTCACCGACCTGGTCGACCGCTTCATGCCGCCGAAGGCCTATGCCGAGCAGTGGGACATCGACGGCCTGGACGAGAAGGTGAAGTCGACGCTGGGCCTCGACCTGCCGCTGCACGACTGGGCCGCCGAGGAAGGCGTGTCCAACGAGGAGGTCGAACAGCGCCTTCAGGACGCCGCCGACGCCCGCGCCGCCGAACGTCTGGAACAGCTGGGCACCGACCAGACCCGGGGACTGGAAAAGCAGTTCCTGATGCAGATGATCGATATGCAATGGCGCGAGCACCTGGTGCATCTGGACCACCTGCGCGGCGTCATCGGCCTGCGTGGCTATGGCCAGCGCGACCCGCTGAACGAGTATAAGACCGAGGCCTTCAGCCTGTTCGAGACCCTGCTGCACGAGCTGCGTCACAATGTGACGCGCTGGCTGATGACGGTGGAGTTCCGTTTCGAGGCCCCGCCCGCGATGGAGATGCCCCAGTTCCAGGAAATCCACCTGAACCCCGGTACCGGCTTTAACGAAATGGCCGATCCGCGGGCGCAGAACCCCGAAGGCCAGGTCACCGGCGACGATCGCGCCCGCCTGCCGGTCGAGCTGCTGCCCGCCGGCTGGGAACGGGCGGCGCGCAACTCGGATTGCCCGTGCGGATCGGGCCGCAAGTTCAAGCACTGCCACGGGGCATTGGTCTAGGGGCGCTACCGCTCGACGCGCGGGGTCTCGCTGCTTGAGCGCAGACCGAGTCTGGAGGAAGAGGGGCGATGACCTACAAACCCCTCTTCTCCCGCGCCCTGGCGCTCGACCCCGAGCGGCTGCATTTCGCGGCCCACAGCCATCACCTTTGGCCGGACGCCAGTTTCGACGGTCAGGTGCGCGCCTGGGTCGAGGCGAACCATTTCGCCGACCGGAAATGGGATCTGATTCTGGGCGAGGTGATCCCCGAGGCGCAGAAGCACGTTGCCGCCGAGCTGCATCTGCCGGACCCGGAGACCGTCGTCTTCGCGCCCAACACACACGATTTTCTGATCCGCGTCTTCTCGGGGTGTGAGACGAAACCTGTCCGCATCCTGACGACCGACGGCGAGTTCCACGCCTTTCGCCGCCAGGCCGAGCGCTGGGAAGAGAGCGGCGACGCCGTCGTCACCCGCGTGCCGCTGGAGCCTTTCGAGACCTTCGACGCCCGGTTCACGGCGGCCGCCCGGAGCGGCGGGCACGACGTGGTTTTCGTCAGCCAGGTCTTCTTCAAGACCGGCCAGGCGATCGGCTGCATCGACGACCTGGCGGCGCTGGCAGGACCAGAAGGGCCGTGGGTCATCGTCGATGGCTACCACGGCTTCATGGCCACCCCGACCGACCTGTCGGCGGTGGCGGACCGGATCTTCTATGTCTCGGGCGGATACAAATACGCGATGACCGGCGAGGGCGCGGGCTTCCTGCATGCGCCGGACGGCTTCTGCGAACGCCCTGTCGTCACCGGCTGGTTCGCAGAGTTCGGCAATCTGATGGGGCCGCCCGATGGGGTCCAGTACCGCGCCGACGCCGGCCGGTTCTGGGGCGCGACCTTCGAGTCGACGCCGATTTACCGCTTCAACGGCGTGCGCCGGATGCTGGACGAGCAGGGGCTGACGACGGCCGCCATTTCGGCCCATGCGGACCGGCTGTCGGCGCGGTTCTCGAAAGCCCTGGCGGCCGGAGACTGCGGGCGTCTGGGCGAGGCCGCGATCCTGAACCCCATCACCGGCGACGGCGCGCCCCGGGCGCGTTTCCTGGCGCTGAAGCACAGGGATGCCCAGGCGTGGCGGGCGCGGCTGCTGGAGGCCAATGTCGTCACCGACGTGCGCAACGAGGTCATCCGCTTCGGCTTTGGCCTGTATCAGGACGACGCCGACGTCGAACGCCTGATCGAGACCTGCAAACGCCTTTTCTGACAGGCCTCTAGAAGAAGGTCGTATCTTCCTGCTGGGTCGGCTGCGGCGACGTGGCCGGCGGGCCGGGGCGGCCCGGTGTCGTGCGCGGGCCAGACGCTTCGGTCTGGGCCGCCGTTCCCGGCTCAGCCGGTTGCGGCGGCGCGACCTGGCCATCGGCGGGTGGGATGTCGGGCAGGGTCGGATAGGGCAGGCTGCCGGGCTCGGCTGGACCGGGCAACCCGGGGAGCACAGGAGCACCGGGTTCGTCGAGGCTGGCGGGCGCGACGGCATCGGGCGCAGCGAAATCGTCGCGGATGAAGGCCCAGGACCGGGCGTCGGAACAGGCGCAGGCCTTCATGAAGCCCTCGCGGTCGCGCCAGATGACCAGCGGATAGCCGGTCGGAACGCCCGCATCCCGAAGCAGGTCGGTCAGCTCGACGACGAAGGCCCGGCTGGCATCGACCACGGCCGAGCGGGCCAGATTGCCGTCCGCCGCCGGTATGCCCGCCGCCGTCCAGTTGGCGGCCGGGGTGGCGGTCCAGCGCTGGTAAAGGCTCCAGTCGCGGCTCAGCCACAGCTCGGCCACGGTGGCCCTTTCGGGGGCCGTGGACAGGGCCTGGCCCTCCTTGTCCGGCCGGGCGAAGACGACGACGCGGACCTCGACGCCTGCGGCGCGCAGCTTCCCGGCCTCTTCGCGCTCGTAACGCTGGCTGGCGGCGCTGTCGCGATAGCCGATGATGTAGAGCGGCTGGCCGCCGCCGCCTTCCGACACCCAGGACGCCTCGTCCAGCAGACGCTGGATCTCGGCCTGGTTGCGGGCCACCGTCACCGGCTGGAACCGCGCATAGAAGTTCCAGTAGGCCCAGTAGCCGCCGCCGGCGATGGCCAGGCCGATGACGACCGCCAGGGCCGACCAGATCAGGAAACGACGCATGCGGGGAGGCACTCCTGCTTCAGCATAACGGCCACCATAATGCTTAACACCGAATTGCGTCGCCTCGAACACCGGCCGGACGAAGGCAGGCCTTTAGCCCATGGTCGGGATGACGAACGATGAGTCCGCGTGTTCGAGGTCGCTGTCCGGCCAGCGGGCAGTGATCGTCTTGACCTTGGTCCAGAACTTCACGCCCTCCATGCCGTGCTGGTTGGTGTCGCCGAAGGCCGAGCGCTTCCAGCCGCCGAAGGTGTGATAGGCGACCGGCACCGGGATGGGGACGTTGATCCCGACCATGCCGACATTGACCCGGGCGGCGAAGTCGCGGGCCGCGCGGCCGTTCTGGGTGAAGATGGCGACGCCGTTGCCGTACTGGTGCTTGCTGGGCAGCGACAGGGCCTCCTCGAAGCTGGCGGCGCGGACGATCTGCAGGACGGGCCCGAAGATCTCCTCCTTGTAGGACTCCATCTCCGGGGTGACGTGGTCGAACAGCGACGGGCCGATGAAATAGCCGCGCTCGTGACCCTGCAGGGAGAACCCGCGACCGTCGACGACCAGTTCGGCGCCTTCACGCACGCCCGTCTCGATCCAGCCCTCGACGCGGGCCTTGTGCTGGGCGGTGACGACCGGGCCGTAGTGGGCGCCCGCGTCGGTCGAGACGCCGACCCGCATGGTGGGGATTTCCGCGACCATCCGCTCGCGCAGTTCATCGGCGGTTTTCTTGCCGACCGGGACCACGACCGGCAGGGCCATGCAGCGTTCGCCGGCCGAGCCATAGGCGGCCCCCGACAGGTCCTTGATGACCTGGTCCATGTCGGCGTCGGGCAGGACGATGCCGTGGTTCTTGGCCCCGCCCATGGCCTGGACCCGCTTATGGTTGGCCGCGCCGACCTGGTAGACATAGTGGGCGATGTCGGACGAGCCGACGAAGCTGACGGCATGGACCAGCGGGTGCTCGAGGATGGCGTCGACCGCGACCTTGTCGCCGTGGACGACGTTGAGGACGCCTGCGGGCGCGCCGGCCTCCATCATCAGTTCGGCCAGACGGACCGGCACCGACGGATCGCGCTCGGATGGCTTGAGGATGAAGGTGTTGCCGACGGCGATGGCGACGCCGAACATCCACATCGGGATCATGGCCGGGAAGTTGAACGGGGTGATGCCCGCGACGACACCCAGCGGCTGGCGCATCGAATAGACGTCGATGCCGGGGCCGGCACCGTGGGTGTATTCACCCTTCAGCACATGGGGGATGCCGCAGGCGAACTCGATGACCTCCAGGCCCCGCTGGATGTCGCCTTTCGAGTCGGCGACGACCTTGCCGTGCTCGGCCGACAGCAGTTCGGCCAGGTCGTTCATATTGGCTTCAACCAGGCGCTTGAACTCGAACATCACCCGCGCGCGGCGCTGGGGGTTGGTCGAGGACCAGCCCTCAAAGGCGGCCTGGGCGGCCTGGACGGCGCGATCCATCTCCTCGACCGAGGCCAGCTGGACGCGGGCCTGAACCTCGCCCGTGTTCGGATTGAACACGTCGGCGAACCGGCCCGACGTTCCCGTGAAGGACGCACCGTCGATGAAATGATGGATGTCACGCATGGCGTTTCCCTGGACCTGGATGCTCTTCACTCGCGGGCGGTGTAGCGTGGGATGAGGTCGCGAGAAACCAAATCCTCCCCCATCGGGGGAGGTGGACCACGCAGTGGTGGAGGGGGCTCGCCGCGCAGAGGGTGTCCGGATCGGGCCCCCTCGGTCTCTACGCTCCGCTTCGAGCCACCTCCCCCGATGGGGGAGGATTGGTCACCGGGTCCCGCCCGGGACCCATTTCACGTCGCCCGCACCGTTGGCATTGGCGCGTCGGGCCGCCACGAAAAGGTGGTCGGACAGGCGGTTCAGATAACGCAGGGCCTCCGGCGTCACGGCCGCGCCCGTCTCCACAAGGCGGATGGTGTCGCGCTCCGCCCGCCGGGCAACCGTCCGGGCCAGGTGCAGATGCGCCGACAGCGGCGAGCCACCCGGCAGGATGAAGCTGTCCAGCGACTTCAGGCTCTCGTTCATCCAGTCGATCTCGGCCTCGAGCCGTTCGACCTGCGACTGCACCATCCGCAGGGCTTCCCACGTCGGCGGCGGGTCCAGCGGCGTGGCCAGATCGGCCCCCAGGTCGAACAGCTCGTTCTGGATCCGGCCCAGCATGGCGTCGATGCGGTCGTTCTGGCCTGAATGCAGCCGGGCCACGCCGATCACGGCGTTCAACTCATCGACCGTGCCATAGGCCTCCACGCGGGGATCACTCTTGGACACGCGCTCGCCCGAGGCCAGGCCGGTGTCGCCACCGTCGCCGGTGCGGGTATAGATCCTGTTCAGAACGACCACGCGCGTCTCCTTAGTCAGCCGCCGTGGCTGTTTCTCCACCACAGCCCGGCCATCAGCAGGACCACGGCGGTCGCCTGCATGACCACGCGCAGCCGCATCAACCGGTTGGAATTGGACCGCGCATAGTCCCCGCCACGAAACAGCGAATAGATGCCGAAACCCAGCACCACCGCGACGGCGAGGATGGCCACAAGGATCAGGATGTCGAACACGATGCCCATGGTCGCCTCTTAATCCCCCGCGGTCCGGGACGCCAGCGGCGGTCGCGCCGCACCCTGTTAAGTCCTGCCAAACCAAGCTCGTCACCGTCCCTCTAACCTTTGCCGTTCAGAAAGGCCGGGTCAGGAGTTCCGTTTGACCGATAGTGCCGTCCGAAACCTCGCCAATCTGCGCAAGTCAGCCTCCACCGCACGGGTTCTGAACCTGCTGCATGTCTGGCGTCAGCACGGGCAAACCCAGGACTGGAAGTCCCAGCCCCTGTTTTCCAATCAGATGCTGAACAAGGCGCTCCTCATCAAGCACCGCCTGCGCCGCAACGAGACCGAACAGTTCCGGGTCCGGCGCCATGTCGCCACCAAAATCGTCCTGCCGATCGACGGCGAAGACCTGCGGATCGGCGGCCGCTATCTGTTCGTGGATCAGATCGGTTTCGAAAAGGCGATGGAGGAGAGCTTCGGGATCAGTCCGCTGCATCCTGACCGGCAAACGCTGGCGCTGATCGACGAGTTGCCAAGTCTCGATCCCTTCCTGCTGCGCGAGCAGCTGCGCCGGAGTGGCCAGACCCCGGCTGCCTGCTATTTCAGCCTCTCCGAGGCCGATGTGGCCCGGATGACGGCCTTCGTCGCAGACGAGATCAGGCCGCTGGTCGACCTGAGCGTGGGGCTCGACAACGATCTGTCGACAGAGAACCCGGTGGCCCGGATGACGGCCAAGATGATGTCGAACTCGGCCGGAGAGGACTTGAGCGCCCTGGGGCAGACCCTGCAATTGCCCCCCCACGAGTACGAGGAAGGCGTCTTCTGCTGGAAGGGCTTCCTCTACTACAAATGGGCCATGCAGAGTGTAACGGGCGAGATCGGCAGCGTTGTCGACAGCGTGCACCGGGTCCAGGCCTCGGGTCCGGTCGACGTCGAACAGTACGCCGAGATCGACCGCGCGCGCGAGAAGATCCGGCACCGCATCCTGATGACCTGCGAGGCCACGGCCGACATGCTGCGTGTTTATGACGCGGCCTTTCGAGGCCTGACGCAGGAAGGCCGCCCGACCGCTTTCCGCGAGTTTCTGCGCGACGCACCCCTTCTGTTCGCGCGGCTGGGTGAGCGGCTGGGTGCCGTCCAGCACATCGTCAGCTTCTGGAACTACCGGATGGCACCGGACAAGCCCCCGCTCACCGCCGACGAATTGATCGATCTGCTGTCAGATTTCGAGATGAGCCTTTCGGGCACGGAGCGGCCGGAAGTGCCGACGCTGGCGGCTTGAAGACTGCAGCCATCCACAGGCTGACGGTCAGGGCGTGAGCTTGTTAGCCTGCTATAAACCTTAAACTGTACACCATTCTCAATCAATCTCCAGTTAGTATGGCTTCATGTCGGATCGCTCTGTTCGAAGCCTTGAATATCTCGAACGCTCTGCATCTACAGCACGAGTGCTCAACCTGCTGAAAATTTCGAGGGAGAATCGGGACTCGCCGGAGTGGCGCGAGCGACCATTGTTTCAGACCCCGGCGCTCAATACCTGTCTGCTTATAAAGCACCGCCTCCGGCGTAACGAGATCGATGCCTTTCGCGGGCATCGCCAGACTGCCACCAAGGTGATCGTCCCCATTGACAATGGGGAACTCAGGTTAGGCGGGCGGTACTTCTTCGTCGATCAGATCAATTTCGAAGCGACACTGAGCGAGGTCTTCGGCATTCAACCCGGCCATCCGGACGTGAATACGCTCCGTCTCATGGACAAGCTGCCGTCTCTGGACCCTTTCCTGATGCGCGAACAACTCAGGCGATCCGGAATCGATCCGGCACCTTGCTATTTCGCGCTCAGCGACGCCGACCTGCAGAATATGCTCAACTTCGTGAAAGCCGAGATCACGCCTCTGGTCGCTCTCTGCATGGGCGATAACTCCGCCAGTGCGAATTCGATCGACCGAATGGCATCGAAAATACTGTCCAACGCCAACGGAGACGGCATGGAAGCTCTGGGCCAGACGCTAAGGCTCAACCCCGAGCAGTATCAGGAAGGTGTCTTCTGCTGGAAGGGCTTCCTCTACTACAAGTGGAGCCTGAAAAGCATGACATCGCAGATCGCCGAAGTGGCGAATCGGGTGGGCTCCGTGCAGGTCGCCGGCCCTGTCGACCAGGCGACACGAGAGTATATCGCCCGCGGTCGTCAGGTGCTCCGAAACAAGATCGGCAAGACCTGCGCAGGCGTTCGCTCCACCCTCCAGATCTATGACGAGGCCTATTCCAGCCTGACCCAGGACGGGAATCCGCTGGATTTCCGGGATTTTCTGCTGGAGGCCCCCTATCTGTTCGCGCGTCTGGGGGACCAGCTGGGCGCCGTCCAGCATATCGTCAGCTTCTGGACATTCCGGTTTGGCCCACGTTCGAGCGCGGCAGGCGCCGAAGAACTGATGGACATCTTCATAGATTTCGAGATCGGCCTTCGAGGGCGCGACGAAACAGAGGATGCGATCGCCGCCTGAACGGAAAAGGCCGGCCAGGCGGCCGGCCTTTCCTCGTCAATGCGGGCCTCCGCGACCTTCTAGTAGCGATAGTGGTCCGGCTTGAACGGTCCGGCGGTCGGGACGGAGATGTAGTCCGCCTGTTCGCTGGACAGCTCGGTCAGCTTGGCACCAAGCTTGGCCAGGTGCAGTCGGGCGACCTTCTCGTCCAGGTGCTTGGGCAGGACGTAGACCTGGTTTTCGTAGCGGGACTTGTTGGTCCACAGCTCGATCTGGGCCAGGGTCTGGTTGGTGAAGGATGCGCTCATCACGAATGACGGGTGGCCCGTCGCATTGCCCAGGTTCACCAGCCGGCCTTCGGACAGAAGGATGATCTTGTTGCCGTTCGGGAATTCGACGTGGTGGACCTGCGGCTTGATCTCGTCCCACTTGAAGTTCTTCAGGCCCGCGACCTGGATCTCGGAATCGAAGTGGCCGATGTTGCAGACGATGGCGTTGTTTTTCATCGCCCGCATGTGATCGACGGTGATGACGTCCTTGTTGCCGGTGGCCGTCACGAAGATGTCGGCGCGGCCGACGGAATCGTCCAGCGTCTGGACCTCATAGCCTTCCATGGCGGCCTGCAGGGCGCAGATCGGGTCGATCTCCGTCACGATCACCCGGGCACCGCCCTGGCGAAGCGAGGCGGCCGAGCCCTTGCCCACATCACCATAGCCGCAGACCACGGCGACCTTGCCCGACAGCATGACATCGGTGCCGCGGCGGATCGCGTCGACCAGCGATTCACGGCAGCCGTAGAGGTTGTCGAACTTGGACTTGGTGACACTGTCGTTGACGTTGATGGCGGGGAAGGGCAGCTCGCCCTTTTCGGCCATCTGGTACAGGCGATGCACACCGGTCGTCGTCTCTTCCGACACGCCGCCGATGGCGTCGCGGATCGCCGAATAGAAGCCGGGCTTCTCGGCGATGTAGCGCTTCATCACCGTGTAGAGGGCCTCTTCTTCCTCGTTCTGCGGGTCGGACAGGACCGAGATGTCCTTCTCGGCCTTCGGCCCGAGCACGCACAGCAGGGTCGCGTCACCGCCGTCATCCAGGATCAGGTTCGGATAGCCGCCGTCTGCCCATTCGAAGATCTTGTGAGCATAGTCCCAGTATTCTTCCAGCGTCTCGCCCTTGGTGGCGAACACCGGGGTGCCGGCGGCGGCGATGGCGGCCGCGGCATGGTCCTGGGTCGAGAAGATATTGCACGAGGCCCAGCGAACGTCGGCACCAAGGGCTTCCAGCGTCTGGATCAGCACAGCCGTCTGGATCGTCATGTGCAGGGAGCCGGCGATGCGCGCGCCTTTCAGCGGCTTGTCGTGGCCGAACTCCTCGCGCAGCGCCATCAGGCCCGGCATCTCCGTTTCGGCGATAGCGATCTCCTTGTTGCCGAACTCGGCGAGGGAGATGTCGCGGACGATATAGTCGGGCATGGGCGGCTCTTTCCGGCGACGTGGGCCGTTGGCGTGAAATCGGTTCGCGCGCATATAGCCGCCAACGGTATCAGGAGCAAGATCGTATAAGGATGTCCTTATATGATCGCCCGCCTGACGGGGGACGACTCGATCTTCGTCGGGGGCAGGCTGATGACGATGTTCAATCCCGAGCAGGACGAGGACGCACGCCTGTTCGCCCTGCTGGACTTGCGGTCAATGGAACCGACGGTGGCGGCCTAACCGGTCGCGATCAGGAGCGGGTCGTCGTCGCGTTGGCGGGGCGAAGACCCTCGACGCTGGCGCGCGTGACGGCAGGGCGTCGCTCGCCGCCAGAGGCGATGATCCGGTCGATCCGCGATTTCTCCGCCCGGAAGGCCGCCAGATCGGCGCCCGTCAGCTGGACATTGTCCTCGACGCGGATGCTGCCGGGATTGATCCGCTGGCCATTGCGCCAGATTTCATAGTGAAGATGCGGGCCGGTCGACGCACCGGTCGAGCCGACGTAGGCGATGACCTGACCCTGGCTGACGCGCTGGCCGGCGCGAATGCCAGAGGCATAGCGGGACAGGTGGCCGTAGCCGCTTTCCAGACCATTGGCATGCCGCACGCGCAACCAGTTGCCATAGCCGCCCCAGCGACGGGCCTCGACCACCACGCCGTCGGCGGGGGCGACGATGGGGGTACCGGTGCCGGCGGCGAAGTCGATTCCCTGGTGCATCTTGCGATAGCCCGAGATCGGATGAACGCGGAAGCCGAAGCTGGAGCTGACGCGCGTCGCGCGGTCCAGCGGGGTGCGCATCATCGACGAACGCATGCTCTTGCCGGTGGCGTCGAAATATTCCGCCTGGCGCGCGCCGGGGCGCTGGAAGCGATAGAAGACGGCACCCTTCAGCTCTGCGTACAGCAGATCGCCGGTGTCGATGGTACGGCCGTTTTCGGTCACCGAGCGGTCGAAGACCAGAGTGAAACGGTCGGCGGCATGGATGTCGCGGTCCAGGTCAAAGCGGTGCCCGAACAGCTGGTTGGCCTTGCGGCGGATGGCGGAGTCGGCCCCCATACGCTGGGCCGTGGCGGTCAGGGAGCCCTCGACGTTGGCGTGGACCACCATGGTCTCGTGCGTCACGCGCTCTTCCAGAGCCCGCAAACGAAGCGCGCCGTCGAAGCTGCGCGACACGGTCAGCTGGCTGGCCGGGCCGGTCCGCATCGTCAGACCGATCAGGCGGGCGTCGCCGCGGCCACCGCGCGGATGGGAGATGGCGGTCTCGAACCGCAGGCCCGCTCGCATCTGGCTCACGTCGTAGGCATTGGACAGGGTGGCGGCGACGGCCGAGGCCTCGGCGGCCCCGATGCCGGTACGGCGCACGGCCTGTTCAAAGGTTTCACCGCGACGGATCTGAACCGGAATGGCTTCGGGAGCCGTCAAGCCGGCCGGCGTTCCGGCGGATTCAAAGGCACGCGCTTCGAGCGACGCCATCTCTTCGGAGGTGAGTTCGGGAACCACCTCGGCCTGCGCGGGTTGGTAGACGCGACCGGCGAGCATCGCCACCGACACGGCGGCGATGGCTGTGAGCAGGTGCGGTGCAAAACGCATCGGCTGGCGGCGCGGATCGAACTGGGCCATCGGTCCCCGGCAAACGACGACGCCACACGGCGCCAGGTTCTACGCAAAGCAAGGATCGCGCCGGAGAGCCCCCCAATCGCGAAGCAAGCCGTATAGCTCGCCGTTTCCAGAATGGGAAGCAGGTTCGTTCCAAACCATTAACCGCCGTGATCCCATCGGGTAGAAACATGGCTATCCGGGTCTTTCGACAGTGATTGCTACAGTCTATCGCCAAGCTATGGTCTTCTTTGCTGCACGAAGGGACACACGCGTCCGCGTCCGTGAACACAACTGCATTGAACGTGACTCGCGCGCCACTCATTGTGTCGGATCGGCAACGATGTTGGCGTTGCCCTGGTCTGTCGGAATCCCGGCCCCCGTCACGGCCTCGCCTCCGGCGACCGCGGCTTATCGTCCATGATCGCCCGGTCCAGATCGGGACCGGAGACCTTGAAGGCGCGGCGTTTCCCGCGCCGCGTGGCCGGTTTCGGGACGGTGCTGCAGACAGCCGTGACGACGAGCCATGACGCTCGTCGCGAAACCTATGCCGTTACCGCGCGTCAGGCCGGCACGACGCCGGACGTGGCCGCCGCCCGGATGTTCGAGAGCCAGCTGATGCCGCGCATCACCTCGGGCCAGTGGTATCGCAACGCGGCGGGTCCGTGGGTCCAATGCTGATCTGACGCAGGCGCAGCCCGTCCGGGCGTGCTAAGGGCGGCGACATGATCGGCCGTCTCATCCGTCTTTCCCTGATCACCCTGCTGGGCCTGGGCCTCTCAGGCCTCGCGACCTGGGGCCTCAGCCTGTTCTGGATCGCCATCGGTGGCGGGGCCCTGCCGCTGCATGGCTGGATCGCCATGGGTCTGGGCGTGACAGGCACCGTGGGTCTGACCTATGGCCTGATGGCCCTGGCGTTCAAGTCGCATCGCGAAGGCTGGGACGACCAGGTCGACAATACGCTGGATCCCGGGCGCGGGCCTTCACGCGACGACTGATCCACCCGCCGTGACTCAGTCTGCCAATCCGGGCGCGGTGGGTTCCGACGATACCGGCGGCGCGGGCCTGAACAGAAGCGCAGCGATCAGACCCTCGTCGTTCAGGCCGATCCGCCACTGGGTCGCAGCCTCGTCGAAGATGACCAGGAACTGGCCCGCGCCGTCCCGCGTGCCCTGGGCCTCCACGCTCTGGATCGCTCCATAGCCCTCCAGCAGCGGGCGGATCGTCGGCAGTTGCCCCGTCAGACGGGTCGCCAGGTCGCGCGTATACAAGGTCGGATCGAGCGTCCCTGCGCGGAGTTGCTCGATGACGACTCTCAGCGCCGCCTCGGCCACAGCCACTTCGGGCGGCGGAGGCGCGGGCGCGGGCGCGTTCCGCACGGGGATGTCGAAGCTGTTCGGCAAGGTCGCGGCCGCGCTACCACCGGGGGCCAGAGCGCGACTTTGCCCGGCGGGAACGGTCTGCGCCATGACCGGCGTGGCAAGCGCGAGGCTGAAGCCGACGATCAGGCGGGCGGCGCGGACAGACAGGATCATGCGGGGACTCCGGAACTTCAGCCCATGATCCTTGTCCAAAGCGACAGAACAAGGGCGGCAGCGGACATGGTGGTCGCAGCCGTGATGCAGACGACGAGCCAGGTCGGCGTGCGCGTCGGCTCTACCATCACCGTCTGCGGCGCCGGCGGATCCTGCACCAGGCGCGACAGAGCCCTCGCCCCGGCCAGAACCTCCTTCAGCCCGTCACGGATCTGGGCCCTTGGGCCGAGCTCGCGGGTGATCCAGCGTTCCACGACCGGCTGGGCCGCCGACCACAGGTCGTGATCGGGGTTCAGGCGGCGCGCGACGCCCTCGACCGAGACCATGGTCTTCTGCAGCAGGATGAGCTCGGGCCGCAGGTGCATGTCGAACAGGGCCGTGATCTCGAACAGCTGGCCCAGCAAACGGCCCATGGACACCTGCGACGCCGCCCGGCCGATCACCGGCTCCCCCACCGCCCGCAGGGCCTGGGCGAAGGCCTCGACCGAATGATGCGGCGGGACATATCCGGCCTCGAAATGGACCCGGGCGATTCGGGGATAGTCGCGCGTCAGGAACCCCCACAGGATCTCGGCCAGATAGCGCCGCTCGCCATCGCCCAGCCGCCCGACGATGCCGAAGTCGACGGCGGTCAGCTCGGCCGGGGCATAGGCGAACAGATTGCCCTCGTGCAGGTCGGCGTGGAAGGTGCCGTGATCCAGGGCCTGGCTCAGAAAGGCGCGCACGACGTTGTCGGCCAGGGCGTCGATGTCCATGCCGGGCTGCCGGATCGCCTCGGGGTCCGTCATCGGCATCCCGGTCGCCCACTCCAGCGTCAGGACCCGTTTGCCGACACCGTCCCACACCACCCTGGGGGCCGACATGTGCATGCCGTCGCCCCGGGCCTTTTCCATGATGTCGTGAAGCTCGGACGCGGCCGCCGCTTCCAGTCGCATGTCCAGTTCCAGATACATCGACCGCGCCACCGTCTCGACGAAGGCCTCGGGCTCCAGCCGGCGCGCGGCGGGGACCAGACGATGCACGACCCGCGCGGCCAGACGCATCGCGTCCAGCCCGGTGGTCACGCGGCGCTCGACACCCGGTCGCAGGACCTTGACCGCGACCTTGCGCCCATCCGCAAGCCAGGCGGGGTGGGCCTGGGCCAGGGAGGCGGCCCCGATCGGATCACCGAAATCAAGGAAGAGACTTTCGACAGGGCGGCCGATGGATCGTTCGATCTCGCGCCGGGCCTGATCGGTCGGAAACGGCGGCAGCCTGTCCTTCAGCCGGCCCAGATCGCGCGCGAACTCGATGCCGAAGATGTCGGCGCGGGTGGCCATGACCTGACCCAGCTTGATCGCCACGGGCCCCAGGGTCTCGAAGGCGCGGCCCAGGCGCTGGCCGGGACGGCCGTCACGGCCTTCCTTGCCGGCGAACAGGTGGATGAACCCCGCCACCGGCTTCATCCAGCCGGGCAACAGGGGCGTCAGTTCGCGGGGCAGAAGCGCGTCGTGCTTCGCCAGGGCGAAGCCCCAGCGCAGCAGCCGCCAAGTCGCACCGACGGGATCGCGCACGGGGATCGTGGGCGGCGGGGCGGGCGCGACCCGGTATGAGGCTGACAGGCTCAGATCGCCCACCCGAGGTGGATCGCGGCGACGCCGCCCGACAGGTTGGTCACGGTCACGCGACTGAAGCCGGCCTCCTCGATCATGGCCTTGAAGGTGGGCTGGTCGGGGAAGCGGCGGATGCTCTCGACCAGGTACTGGTAGCTGTCCCGATCCTTGGCGACCCAGCCGCCGATGCGCGGAATGGCGTGGAAGGACCAGGCGTCATAGGCCTTGCGCACGGCTTCGGCCGTGGGGCGCGAGAACTCCAGACAGATGAAACGTCCGCCCGGCTTCACCACCCGGCGCGCCTCCTTCAGCGCGCCTGCGATATCCGAGACGTTGCGGATCCCGAAGCTGATCGAATAGGCGTCGACCGAGGCATCCGGCATCGGCAGCGCCATGGCGTCGCCCACGGTCCAGACCATCTCCGGCTCTCCGCCCTTGTCGACCCCGGCCAGGATCATCTCGGCATTGTAGTCCAGCACGATGACGGAGGCGTCGTCGCCGCCACCCCGCTCCTGGGCCGCACGCGCCATCTTCGAATAGCGCCGGGCCATGTCGCCGGTACCGCCCGCGACGTCCAGGATCACCTCGCCGGGCCGGGGGTTCAGCCTGGCCGCCGCCGCGTCCTTCCACAGGCGGTGGACGCCCCCGCTCATCAGATCGTTCATCAGATCGTAGCTGGAGGCCACGCTGTCGAACACGCCGCGGACCATCCGGACCTTTTCGCGCGCATCGACATCGCGGAATCCGAACGGCGATGTCCTGGTAGAGGGGCTGTCTGTGTCGCTCATCGGGGCGGTCTAGCGCGGCAATGCGGCCCCGTCACCGGGCGGCGGCGTCGCGGGTCGGAGAACGCCTTGATCCAGAGCCGGCCGCTCGCGATCCGCGGGCTCCAGGGCCGCGATCCCCGGACGGTCCATGACGGCATTCCCCGGCGCATGGCCGCGCTTCCGGAACGCCCGGCTTGACCGTCGGGTCTCTCAGGCAGGAGCCTTCCCCGACGTGATCTTGCCGGGTCGGGCAACCGGGGCTAGGCCAGCGCCATGACCCGCCCCACCGTTTCCCCGACCGACGCCGTCGCCGCCCTGCCCGGCTGGACCGTCGCCCCGGGCGACCGCCCGGCAATCGCCCGTGCCCTGAAATTCGCCGATTTCAACACCGCCTTCGCCTTCATGACGCGCGCGGCGCTGAAGGCCGAGACGATGGACCATCATCCGGAATGGTCGAACGTCTACAATCGCGTGGACATCCTGCTGACCACCCACGATGCGGGCGGGGTGACCGAGCTCGATCTCACGCTGGCGCGCTTCATCGATGACGCCGCGACATCCCTGGGAGGGGAATGACATGACAATACCCGGACGCGTCGCCGGCAAGGCGGCCCTGATCACCGGCGGAGCCCAGGGCCTGGGAGAAGCGATCGCCTGGATGTTGGCGCGCGAGGGTTCAAAGGTTGCGGTGACCGACATCAATGGCCCGGGCGCCCTGGCCCTGGCGGCCCGCATCAATGCCGAAATTCCCGGCTCCGCCTTTGGTTATGCCCACGACGTGGCCTCGGAGGACCAGTGGACCGACGTTGTGGGCCGGGCGGCGGCGGACATGGGCGGGCTGTCCATCCTGGTGAACAACGCGGGCGTCGGCGACGTCCTGATGTTCGCCGAGCAGGACACCGCCGAGAACTGGCAGCGGCAATACGAGATCAACCTGCGGTCCGTGATGTTCGGCTGCAAGCACGCCATGCCGCATCTGCGGGCCTCGGGCGCGGCCTCGATCGTCAATATCTCGTCGATAGCGGGACTCGCCGCCGGGGTCGGCATGGGGGCCTACAACGCCACCAAGGCCGCCGTCTGGATGTACACCAAGACGGTCGCACTGGAGGCCGCAAAGATGGACTGGAACGTCCGCGTCAACTCGGTGCACCCCGTCTTCATCAAGACAGCGATCCTGGATCCCTTCATCGCCATGGCCGGCGGGGACGAGGTCAAGGCGCACGAGCGGCTGGCGCGCGGCATCCCGCTCAAGCGGATCGGAGAGCCGGACGATGTCGCCTATTGCGTACTCTATCTGGCGTCGGACGAATCCAAGTTCGTCACAGGATCGGAATTCAAGATCGACGGCGGCATGACGGCGCAGTGAGTCAAGGGCGCTAACGCTCGCGACACGGTCGCTCGCTGCTTGAGCGCGTTCTGCGTCAGCTCGACAGGTCCACCGGCAGGATCTGGCTGGCCAGCAGGGTCTCCATGCCGCGCCAGTGGTCGGCCCCTTGCGCTTCCACCCAAGCCTCGACCGTGTCGCGCCCCAGGCCATAGTTGATGATGTAGCTGCGATAGGTCTCGATGAAGCGAAGCCGCTGGGCCGCCTTGTCCGGCGTGGTCAGGGTGTATCTGGCCAGCCGCGCGATGGTCTCCTCGCGATTCACGCGCCCGGCCAGAAAATCGTCGGCGATCGTGTATTCGGCCCGCGCCAGCTGCCGCGTCAGGGCCTGAAGCCGGGCCTTCCCGGCGAAATCGGCACCCGTGATCCCGGCCAGCGGGGCCAGCACCTGCTGTTCGAACCGCGCGCCCTCGTCACCCGGAAACGCCAGGTCGATGCCGTAGTTGGCGCTGCCCTCGGCCACGAACGACATGGGCGAGAACAGCGGATAGACGCTCATCTCCACCCAGCCGCGCTCGCGCACGAAGGCGCGCTCCAACAGGGCGTTGTAGACATGGTGGCCGGGGTAGCCCTCGTGACACCCCAGATCGATCGCCCGCTCGGTATAGATCGGAAAGTCGGAATTGATCTCGATCTTTGAGGCCGCATCGCCCTGGAAATAATTGTAGCCCGACCATGGCTTGTCGGTGACGAAGGCCAGAGTAAACCGCTCGTTGGTCGGCAGGGCGATGTGTTCGGCGCTACGGCGGCGGCACTCTGCGATGGCCGTGGTCATCACCGCCTCGAGCCGGTCCTTGGGGATGACGAAGGCAGACTTGAAGGCCACGACCCGGTCGACCAGCGGCCCGTCACCCGGCAGCATCGCGTCGATCTGGCCCAGGGTCGCGTCATAGTCCGACAGCGGCTTCAGCTCCGGCCGCACCCCGAACAGGGCGAAGGCCTCGTCCGCGAACGGCAGCCGCTCGCCCTGGATGAACCGCAATCGCGCCGAGGCCGCCGAGACATGGGCCAGAAGATAGGCCTTTCTCTGGACGACCATGGGGTCAGCCCCGCGCACGGACACGGCGTTCAGCCTGTCGGTCAGCGAGGCCGCGCCCTGAATCAACGCCGCCACGTCACGCGGCGCGGCCTTGGCGGCCTCGGCCCATTCCGGCGGCCCATAGTAGGCGTCGACATAGCCCGGCTCGCGCTCTCCGATCTCCAGCGTCAGGCGCACATAGTCGGCGGCGATGGCGTCCAGGCTGTCGCCGGACGGGTCGGGCGTCGGCGCCGTGGCGCACGCGCCCAGAAGCAGCAGGACGGCGAGGAACAGACGACGCATGACAAACTCCGGCAACGATGGACGGCACGCTATGCGCGCGGTTCGGACACGCCAAGCCTCATTCCGGGATTGAGACGTCCGCGGACCTACTGTAAGGCCCTTCGTCCGGCCGTCAGGCCTTGGCGATGCACCCGTAGCTCAGCTGGATAGAGTACTGCCCTCCGAAGGCAGGGGTCAGAGGTTCGAATCCTCTCGGGTGCGCCACTTTCTTCAGACATCGAGGATCAGCACGGGCACCGGATCGCCCACCGCCAGCGCTGGCGCGTGGGGTGGGCGGCGCAGCAGCGCATCCGCGTCGGCCAACACCGTGACCATCGAGGAATCCTGATCCTGCCGCGCCCGGATCGTCGCACGACCGTCCGCGTCGCGCACGATCACGGCCCGCATATAGTGGTCGCGGGGGCCGTTGGCGGGCAGGGCCTCGGCCAGTGGCATCGGCTGGAAGACGGGTTCGGCGCGACCGCCCTGCATCGCCGCCAGCAAGGGAATCAGAAACAGCTCGGCGCACACGAGCGCGGAGACCGGATTGCCGGGCAGGCCCAGCAGCAGGCGTCCGTCGGGCAGGGTGGCGAACCAGACGGGCTTGCCGGGGCGCATGGCGACTCCCTCGACCAGAAGATCTGCGCCCAGGCTGCGGGCGGCGGGTTTCAGCAGGTCGTGGTCCCCGACCGAGGCCCCGCCGATGGTGACGATCAGATCGGCCTCTGTCCGGCTCAGGCTGTCGGCGATGGCCGCAAGGGTGTCGCCGACCAGGGCCAGTCGGCGGACCTCGGCCCCCGCGCGGCAGGCGACCAGGGCGACGCCCGGCCCGGCGGCGTCGTGGATCTGAAAGGGACCTGCGGCGGTGCCCGGCTCGACGACCTCATTCCCGCCGGCGAGGATGGCGACGCGGGGACGACGGGCGCAGACGACGCCGGGGCGACCAGCGGAGGCCACAAGGGCGACCCGCCAGGGGTTCAGACGCAGACCCGCCTCCAGCAGGCACGCCCCGTTCCGGTAGTCGGCACCGCGCGACCGGACCCAGGTCGGCGCGTCGGCGCGGGCCAGCAGGACCAGGTGATCGCCGTCGCGCCTCGCCTCTTCCTGGATCACGATCCGATCCGCACCGGGTGGCAGGGGCGCGCCGGTGAAGATGCGGACGGCATCACCCGCCCCCAGCGGCGTCTCACGGCCCTGCCCCGCCGCGCTTTCGCCGACGATCCGCAGCGGGCCCGTGCCGAGGTCGGTGGTGCGCACCGCCCAGCCGTCCATGGCCGAGGCATCGAAAGGCGGCTGATCGCGGCTGGCGACAACGGGCTCGGACAACCAGCGGCCGTCGGCCTCGATCAGGGGGACCGGCTCGCCGGGCAGGACCTTCACCGCCGCCAGCATGGCCGCGCGGGCCGTCTCGACCGTCGGCAGGGTCACGCGCGGACCCAGTCGCCGGACTTGCCGCCGGTCTTGCGGACCAGCCGGACCGCCTCGATCGTCATGCCCCGGTCCACGGCCTTCAACATGTCATAGAGCGTCAGCAGGGCGACGCTCGCCGCCGTCAACGCCTCCATCTCCACGCCGGTGCGACCCGTGGTCCGGGTCGTCGCCGTAACGGACAGGCCCGATCCGTCGGGGCTCGGATCGACCGCGACGATCGCGGCATCGAGCGGCAGGGGGTGGCACAGGGGGATGAGGTCAGCCGTCCTCTTGGCCGCCATGACGCCGGCGATCTCGGCCACGGCGCGCACGTCGCCCTTTGCTCCCCCGCCCGACAGGGCCAGGGCGAGGGTTTCCGGCTCCATGACGATGCGGCCCGTGGCCACGGCCTCGCGGACGGTCGCGGCCTTGGCCGAGACATCGACCATCCGGGCGCGACCGTCGGGGTCGATGTGGGTCAGGCCTGTCTCCTCTCCGGACTTCACCTCAGACCTCCAGCAGGCGGGGCATGATCTCGACGAGGTTGCAGGGCCGGTGACGGCTGTCGAGCTGCCAGCGGATCACCCGGTCCCAGCCGTCGCGCACCGCCCCGTTCGACCCCGGCAGGCAGAAGACGAACACCCCTTCGATGATCCCCGCCGTCGCCCGAGACTGCAGGGTCGACAGGCCGATGGTCTGGTAGCTGACGGTATGAAAAATCACGGAAAAGCCGTCGATCCGCTTGTCGAACAACGGCTCGAGCGCCTCGGGCGTGACGTCCCGCCCGGTCAGGCCTGTGCCGCCGGTCGTCAGGATCGCATCGACCGCGCCGGCGTCGATCCAGGCCCTGACCCGGGTGCGGATGGCGTCGACGGAGTCGGGCACGATGGCCTTTTCGACGCAGACATGGCCCGCCGAGACGATCCGTTCGGCCAGGATGCCGCCGGACGTGTCGCTGTCATGGTCCCGCGTGTCCGAGATGGTCAGGACGGCGATCCGCACGGGAACCACCGGCTGGTCGAGCAGGAGCTTTCCTCCGGGCGCGGGCAGGATGTCGGTCATGGCGTGGTCTCCCATCGGGCGGCGTCGGCGTGGTCGCTGGCGCGGGGTTCGATCCAGCGCCGGCCGTCGGGCCCTTCCTCGCGCTTCCACAGGGGGGCGCGGGTCTTCAGCTGGTCCATCAGGTAATCGGCGGCCTGAAAGGCGTCGCGGCGATGCACGGCGGCAGCAGCCACGAAGACGATGGCCTCGCCCACGCCCACCTCGCCCCAGCGATGGACGGCGATCAGGTCGATCAGGTCGAACCGCGCCCGGGTCCCGGCCTCCAGTTCGGCCATCACCCGCTCGGTGAAGCCGGGCCAGGCGTCGAGCGCCAGGGTCTCGACCGCCTGTCCGTCGGTGGCGGCGCGGCACAGGCCGGTGAAGCTGACCACGGCGCCGGCGTCGGTCCGGGCGCGGCAGAAATCAGCCAGCAGGGCACCAGGATCGATCGGATCGGTCTGCAGGCGCACCATGGTCACCCGCCCGACACCGGGGGCGCGAAGGCGACCTCGTCGTCCGGTGCGACGGGAGGATTCCCACGCACGATCACCTGGTTCACCACCGTCATCAGGCCGGGACGCCCAAGACGCTCCGCCAGCCGCTCGTCGGCGCAGAGCGTCGCCCGCAGGGCCTCGACGCTGTCGCCCGCGATGTCGCGCTCGCGCCAGCCGGCGACATCGGCCAGCGCTCCGAACAGCAGGACCCTGGCCATGGCTCAGCCTCCCGTCATCGACATGGGCCGCGCCACTGCGGGCGCGAGGCCTGCACCGATGCGGAAATCGTGGCTCTTCGGCTTCGTGGTCACCGCCGCCCGGATGGCCCTTGCCACGGCCGCGTCATCGCCCGCGCGCAGGACCGGACGCAGGTCCTCGTGATCGTCCTGGCCCAGGCACAGATAGAGCCGACCGGTGCAGGTCACGCGGACGCGGTTGCAGGTCTCGCAGAAGGTGTGGGTCATCGGCGTGATGAACCCAAGCGTCCCGCCCGTCTCCTCGACGCGGACGTATCGCGAAGGGCCACCGGTTCGCTTCGCCAGCGGTGTCAGGGTCCAGCGCGCCTCGAGGTCGCGTCGCACATCCGTCAGCGACAGAAACTGGTCGGTCCGGTCAATTCCGGTTTCGCCCATCGGCATGGTCTCGATCAGGGTGATCTCGTGGCCCTCGCCGTGCGCCCAGGCCACGAGGGCGGGCAGGTCGGCGGCATTGTCGGCCTTCAGGGCCACGACGTTGATCTTGACCGCGATCCCGGCCGCCCGGGCCGCCTCGATCCCCGTCAGCGCCCTGGACAGATCCCCGCCCCGCGTGACGCGGCGATAGGTGTCCGGATCCAGCGTATCCAGCGACACATTGATCCGCCGCACGCCATGCCGGGCCAGGGCCTCGACATGTTCGGCCAGATGGGTGCCGTTGGTGGTCAGGGTCAGCTCGTCCAGGGCGCCGGATCGCAGATGCCGGGCAAGGGCGGCGACCAGATCCATGAACCCCTTGCGGATCAGGGGTTCTCCCCCCGTCAGGCGCAGACGACGGGTGCCCAGGCCGATGAAGACCGAGCACAGCCGGTCCAGTTCCCCGATCGACAGCAGTTCCGCGCGGGGCAGGAAGGTCTGACGTTCGGCCATGCAATAGGTGCAACGCAGATCGCACCGGTCGGTGACCGAGACGCGGACATAGTCGATCGACCGGCCGAACGGATCGACCATCGGAAACCCTGTCTGGCTGGACGGTGACGGGGACGTCATGCTCATATCAGCATAACGATCGCGGTTCTGGAGCAAAGTCATTTCTGTCCTGATCGACCGACGGGCGCTTCTGGTTACAGGCCTCGGCGCGCTGGGCGGCTGTGCCGCGCCGACGACCGACCCCCTGACCCTGTTCGCGGCCGCATCGCTGAGCGATGTCCTGACCGCGCTTTCCGCCCGGTTCACCGACAGGACGGGCCACCCAACCCGGACGGTCTTTGCCGGCAGCGGCGATGTCGCGCGTCAGGTGCTGTCTGGGGCTCCCGCCGATCTTCTTGTCCTGGCCGACACCGAGTGGATGGACCGGCTGGCGGCGGCGAACGTTCTTCGGCCGGGCAGCCGCATCGATCTGGCGACCAACAGCCTGGTGGTGATCGCACCCGCAGACCGGCCGCCGTCGGCCTTCGCCTGGCGCGGGCGCATCGCCATCGGCGATCCCGGGAGCGTCCCGGCCGGCCGGTATGCGCGGCAGATGATGCAGGCGCTGGGGGTCTGGGACGGAGGTGATAAAACCTTGGTCACCGCCGCCGATGTGCGCGCGGTTCGGGGCTTCGTGGCGCGCGGCGAGGTGGATCTGGGCGTGGTCTATCGCAGCGACGCCCTGGGCCATGACGCGGTGCGGGTGGTCGCCACACCCCCGCCGGACGTTCAGCCCCGGATCGTCTATCCGGCCGCCCTGACGACGCGCGCGGGCGAGGGCGCGGCCGGGCTGATGCAGTTTCTGGCGGGAGCCGAAGCCCGTGAGACCTTCGCCCGTTACGGCTTCGGGGTCATATCGTGAGCGAGGCGCCCCGTCTCTGGTTTCAGATCCGCATCGGCGAGGGCCGATTCGGTCCGGGCAAGGCCGAGCTGCTGACTCACATCCGGGACACCGGCTCGATCAGCGCGGCGGCGCGGCGGATGGGCATGTCCTATCGCCGCGCCTGGACCCTGCTGGAGGCCGTCAACGCCCTGACCGATGCCCCGGCGGTGGAAACCGAGCGCGGAGGGGCGCGAGGCGGCGGGGCCCGGCTGACGCGCCGGGGCGAAGCCTTGCTGGCGGCCTACGAGCATCTGCGCGTGGCGCTGGCAAGCACGGCGGCGCCGACGCTGGCGGCCCTGGACGCGCCGGATGACCCCCATGACTGATCTGTTCGCCCCGCTGACCGGGCCGGAGCTGGAAGCCCTGGGCCTGTCGCTTCGCGTGGCGGGCGTCGCCAGCCTGGCAACCCTGCCGGTTGCCATGGGTCTGGGCTGGCTGATGGCGCGGACAGTCTTCCCGGGCAAATGGCTGGTCGAGGCGGCGATCAACCTGCCGCTGGTCTTGCCGCCCGTCGTGACGGGTCTTGCGCTGCTTCTGGTGTTCGGATCACGAGGAACGCTGGGCCGGGTGCTGGCCGATGCGTTCGGGGTCAGCCTGCTGTTTCACTGGACCGGTGCGGCGCTGGCCGCCGCGGTCATGGCCCTGCCGCTGATGGTACGGCCCATCCGCCTGGCGATCGAGGGCGTGGATCGGGGCCTGGAGCAGGCCGCGGCGACCCTGGGCGCGCCCCCGGCCTTCGTGGTCTTCAGCGTGACCCTGCCGTTGGCCCTGCCCGGCGTCATCGCCGGGGCCCTGCTGGGGTTTGCCCGGGCCTTTGGAGAGTTCGGGGCCACGGTGACCTTCGTGGGGGCCATCCCCGGAGAGACCCGAACCCTGCCGGTCGCGATCTATGCGTCGCTGCAGGGCCTGGATGGGGAGACGGTAGCTCTGCGGCTCGCCCTTGTGTCCGTCGCCGTCGCCATGATCGCCCTGTTCGCCACCGAGGCCGTCAGCCGCGGCCTGGCCCGACGGACCGCCGTCGCATGAGCCTGACCTGCGCCGTCCAGGCCGAACGTGGCGGGTTCCGGATCGACGTCGCCTTCGACAGCACGGCCCGCATCGTCGGCATCGAGGGCCCGTCAGGGGCCGGAAAGACCACCCTGCTTCATGCCCTGGCCGGACTGGTACCCGTCCACCGGGCGCGCCTGATCGTGGATGGCGAGGCTCTGGTCGATACCGACGCAGGGCTGGCACCGCCCCCCCATGCCCGGCGCGTGGGCTATGTCTTTCAGGACGTCCGGCTGTTCCCGCATCTGAGCGTCGCCGACAACATCGCCTATGGCCAGCGCTTCGCGCCGAACCGGGCGGACATGGGCGCGCTGGTCGAGCTTCTGGGGATCGGTCATCTTCTGGCGCGGTGGACACGCAATCTGTCGGGCGGAGAAGCCCGGCGCGTGGCGATCGCGCGCAGCCTGGCGGCCGGTCCGCGATTGCTGCTTCTCGACGAGCCCTTTTCGGGCCTGGATCAGCGGCGGCGCGACGAACTCATCCCCTGGCTGGTCGACCTGACGACCCGGATCGATGTGGCGATGCTGGTCGTGTCGCACGACGCCGCAGACCTTCAGGCCATGGGGGCCGACAGGATCAGCCTTCTGGCCGGCCAGATCAGTCCAGACCGTCGTCCGTGACCTGATAGTCGAGGCCGCTGGCGATGGCCCTGGCGGACAGTTCTTCCTGCACCAGATGCCAGCGACGCAGGCGTTCGAAGTCGATGGCATGGACCGAAGACGACTCGAGCCATTCGTTGAAGGCCTTGCTGAGAGCCTTGTAGTCCGGCGCATCCGGGCTCGGAATGGGCGGAACCTGCGGCAGGCGGCTGGCCACCTCCGGCGGAATGGGAAAGGCTCCCGATGTCGTGGCCAGCATCATCGCGCCTGATCCTAAGGCAAGTTTACCCCGGGGCAAGGCATGGCGCGCATCCTTGTCGAGAAAACCGCGTTGTGGGCAGGGAGCGGGCCCTGCCGGGACGCAGCCAGGAGATCGAGATGTGCCACCCCGTCAAGGCCGGGATTGCGATGGTCCTGGCCGCGCTCGCCATGTCGGGGCAAGGCCAGGCGCAGACGGCGGATCCGGCTGCATCCCGGGCCCACGCCGATGCGGTCGACCGACTGCTGTCATCGGAGGTCAGGCCGACGTCCGTAACGGTCAACGACGGTGAGGCCTATCATCGCGCCGAAGACGCTCAGCAGGACCCGGCAGAGGTGCGAACGACCCAGGCCCTCAACGACGAGATCGTATCTCGCAACCAGCTGGCCGAGAACCAGGAACGCGCCGATCGGGAAGCGTATGCGGCCACAGCGGCCCAGGCCACCCGGGAGCGTCTGGCCTATGAGGAGGCCGCCCGTCAGGCCGATGCAGCGCGCCGCCAGTGGGAAGCCGTGCGGGAGGCCGCCGAACGCGCGCGCGCTCAATATGCCGCCGACCTGCTGGCCTGCCGCGCAGGCGTGCGCGCACGCTGTCTGCGGTAACCCTTCGCCTTCCTGCAGCGTAGTCGCCTGAAGGCAGCGTTTGCCGAACGGGCAGTCCTGTGAGACCGTCCGCGCCTTGGCGGAGGGATCGATGAGCGACGGAACGCTGGAAGCCTTTCCGGTCAAGGAAAGCCCGCCGGATCATGCGGATCGTCCCCTGCCGGGCGGGCGCACCGACACCTATCGCCATCCACCGCTGGTGCGGATCAATCACTGGCTGAATGTGACGGCGGTCGTCATCCTGCTGATGAGCGGGGCCAATATCCTGCTGGCCCATCCGCATCTGTACTGGGGCGTGCGGTCCACCTTCGCCGATCCGTGGCTGAGCATTCCGACCATCCCCGACTGGCTGCTGATTCCGCAGGGGCGGAACCTGGCCGAGGCGCGGACCTGGCATTTCTTCTTCGCCTGGGTCTTCGTGATCAACGGCCTCATTTATCTGGCCTATGGCTTCCTTTCGAAGCGGTTCGGACGGCGGCTTTGGCCAACGACGGACGAACTGAAGGGCACCTGGACCAGCGTCAAGGAGCACGCCCGCTTCCATTTTCCAAAGGACGAGGAGGCCCGGACCTACAACGTCATCCAGAAGCTGACCTATGTGACGATCATTCTGGTGGTCCTGCCGATGATGCTGATCACGGGGCTGTCGATGTCGCCGGGGTTCAATGCGGTGGGTGGCTTTCTGCTGGATATCATGGGCGGGCGGCAGTCGGCGCGGACGCTGCATTTCCTCTCGGCCGGGCTGATCGTGGGCTTCATCGTCATCCACGTCTTCCTCGTCTTCTGGACCGGCTTCCTGAACAACATGCGGGCGATGATCACGGGCTGGTTCGTGCTGGAGCCCTCCGACACCACAAAGGGGGATGCGGCATGAGCGGGACCCCGATGAACCGCCGGTCCTGGCTGGGCCGGGCGCTGGCGACGGCGGGCGTGATGGCCCTGGCGGGTTGCCAGCGGGTCGGCGAGGCGGGCACGCGCCTGCTGGTCTCGGCGGAGGACCTTACCCTGCGCGCCCAGCGTCTGCTGATCCCGCGCGAGGCCCTGGCCCCCGAGTACGACGTCTCGGAGATCAGCCCTGACTTCAAGCCCAACGGCTCCATCTCACCGGCGGCGGCGGACTATGTGGCGCTGCGGGACGCGGACTTCGCCGACTACCGGCTGGAGTTGGGCGGCCTGGTCGAGCGGCCGCTCAGCCTGTCGCTGGCCGAGTTGCGGGCGCGCCCGTCGCGGACCCAGATCACCAAGCACGACTGCGTCGAGGGCTGGACGGCGATCGGGCAATGGACCGGGGTCCGGCTGGAGACCCTGCTGGACGAGGCGGGCCTGAAGCCCGAGGCGAGATACATCGTCTTCTACTGCTTCGACGCCCTGACCCAGACCGAGGATGGGCCGCGCTACTATGAGAGCATCGACCTGGTCGACGCCCGCCATCCCCAGACCCTGCTGGCCTACGACATGAACGGGGAGGTTCTGGCCGTTCCGCACGGCGCGCCCCTGCGGCTCCGCGTCGAGCGGCAGCTGGGCTACAAACACGCCAAATACATCCGCCGGATCGAGGCCGTGGAGAGCTTCGACGACATCGAGGGCGGCAAGGGCGGCTACTGGCCCGACCGCGGCTACGCCTGGTACGCGGGGATCTGAGCCTAACCCGCGACCATACTCATGTCTCGGCGGGCCATCAGCTTGTCGAACTCGCCCCAGACGCCGTCGGCACCGTGCCAGGCGCCGGTGGTGGCGGCCTTGGAATATTCGGTGGCGCGCGCCTCGAAGAAGTTGGCGTGCTCTACGCCACTGAGCAGCGACTGCAGCCAGGGCAGCGGGTTCTCCTTGATGCCGTAGAGCTCGGGCAGCTTTAGCTGGCGCAGGCGCCAGTCGGCGATGAAGCGGATGTACTGCTTGATGTCCTCGGGCGTCATGCCCTGGACCTCGCCGGCCTCGAAGGCCAGGTCGATGAACTTGTCCTCCAGACCGACCACGGTGCGGCAGCATTCGACGATGTCGTCGGCCACGGCGGGCGTGACGCAGCCCGTCTCCTTGTTGAAGGCGTGGTACAGTTTGATGATGCCGTCGCAGTGCAGGCTCTCGTCGCGGACCGACCAGGACACGATCTGGCCCATGCCCTTCATCTTGTTCTGGCGCGGGAAGTTCATCAGCATCGCGAAGGAGGCGAACAGCTGCAGCCCCTCGGTGAAGCCGCCGAACATGGCGAGCGTCCGGGCGATGTCGGCCTCGGTCTCGACCCCGAACTGGCCCATGTAGTTGTGCTTGTCCCGCATGGCCTCGTATTCCATGAAGGCCCCGAACTCGCTCTCGGGCATGCCGATGGTTTCCAGCAGCAGGGCATAGGCCGCGATGTGGATGGTCTCCATGTTGGCGAAGGACGACAGCATCATCTTCACCTCGGTCGGTTTGAACACCCGACCGTATTTTTCCATGTAGTTGTCGGCGACCTCGATGTCCGACTGGGTAAAGAAGCGGAAAATCTGCGTCAGCAGGTTGCGCTCCCTGTCGTTCAGGTTCGCCGCCCAGTCCTTGCAGTCCTCGCCCAGCGGCACCTCTTCGGGCATCCAGTGGACCTGCTGCTGCTTTTTCCACATGTCGAACGCCCACGGATAGCGGAACGGCTTGTAGGCCGCCGACGGCGTAAGAAGGCCAGGCAGGGCGGGCTTGATCGAGACGTGAGCGTTCATGGCATGACCGGAAATGGAAGCGGCGGGGACGAGTGGTCGACCTGGGAGCCTATCCAACCCCAGAATCGATCCGAAAGCTACGGGTAGATGGTTAACGATCCCCAGCCTCAACATCTTGTGTGAAACGGGGGAGCGTTTTGAGTCACAGTGACGCAGGCCGAGGTGACTCATCGTGATTCAGGCGGTGTCCGGCGTGTCCGTCCCCGGTGCATCCTGCCCGTCGCCGTCGTCAGCCAAGGTGCCGTGAGCGTGCTGCAGCCAGGCCGCGCGGATATAGCCGAGGTCGCGGAAGGGCTGGCCGTCCCGTTCGATCCGGTGGGCCGCGCGATCGATGAGCTGGGCCAGACGCATCCAGACCATGGCCTCCTGGAGCCAGTCGACGGCGGCGGATTCCGCAGCGCGCCGGAAGGCATGGTTCCGAAGGGTTTTCGGATCCGGGTTGAACAGCAGGCCGAAGCGGGCCATGGCCACCGCCTCGCCCACCTCCTCCAGCGCCGGATCGGCCGCGATCGCCTCTTCCCGCGACGGCGTGCCGCGCATCCACGGCGGCGGCGGGGCCAGGCCCGTCGGCACGAAGTCGGAGCGCCGCCAGCCCTCAATTGCGCCACGCCTGCGAGTGCTGCGCTCGGCCAGGACCGGCGCGCTGACGCCGGAGACGAACTCACGCCGGATCTGTTCCCAGTGTTCGGCGGTTGGGCGGGGGGTTTGAGAGACATGGGTCATGCCCGCGAGGCTGGAACCGCCGGGATACAAGGCGCGTTCAAGGGGGCCCTGGCGAGGATGGGCGTTGAAAAGACGGAGCTTTTGAGCGGCAGTTGTCCGAACACGAGGTCAGCCAGCGGACACGAAAGGGTCTGGTGGTGCAGCCGACGAACCGCCGCACACGGCCGTCAATGCACCCGGCGCGAACCCGGCGGGAGCGGTAGACAGTCCAATATGGTTAATACAACGCTGATCGTGTCTCGAAAGCGCCTTTGGAGTGATTTCGCTTCTGAAGGGAATACGTTGTCTTTCAGAGGGTTAGGGGAGATATCTCATGGAACCAGTCTCGATGTTGGTCGCCTCCATGCTGCTGGGCGGCATGGTCGAAGCGCCTGACGGATGCGCGCCGCATCCGCACTACGACGGCGAACTCTGCCCGTGTGTCTATCACACCGACTTCTACGGTCCCTGGACCGGCGGTGCGTGGCCGGGTCCCGGAGGACCTCCCGGCGGCTGGGGTCCCGCTGTTCACATCCCGGCCGGGCCTGCCATACACGTTCATGCGCCGGGCGTGGTCGTCTATGGTCGTCCGGTCGAAGTGGAAGGCCCCACCATCTATGTCGCCGGCCCGCCGGTCTGGGTGAACGCCCCTCCGATCCGCGTGGCACCTGCGCAGATCTACATCCAGCGTCCCGAAGTCCACGTCCGGCCCTCGGAAATCCTGGTCGAGCCGCCGCAGGTCCACTTCGCGGACTGCCCGGAAGGCACCGTCTGCGCGCCCATGCCGGGCGGCCACTAACCCTGATGATCGTTGACGGGGCCGGACGGCCCCGTCGGCATATTCGGTGGATCAACAAAAAGACCCGGACGCTGCTCGGCGTCCGGGTCTTCTATTGTCTGGAGGCTGTTCGCGCCGGGCGCGGGCGGCGTCAGCTGGCCGGGGGAACCACGGCCTGGACGTTGGCCGGTTCGGCCATCGGGGCGGCGCAGAAATCGCGGGCCTCGCGCGCCAGCCCCAGATAGCCGCCGTCCAGCGCCGCCCTGATGGCATCGTCGCAGCGATCCTCGGCCAGCAGGCCCGTCACCGATCGCTGCACCGTCTGATAGGCGACCTGGCGATCCCGCAGCGCGCGGGCGGCCCGACGGTCGTCGGGCAGACACAGGGACATCCAGCCGGCATCGGCACAGCGCGCCACAAGACCGGCCTCCCGCTCCGTCAAAATGCCGGTCTCGGACCTGGCGGCGGCTTCGGTCGGGACGGTCCCGTTCGCGGGTGCGCCTGGGGGCGGGGGCGGGGGCGGTCTGGTCCGCGAGGTCAGTTCCAGTTCCGACGCCTCACCGGTGAAGGGGATGATCTCCACGTCCGGCACCTGATAGCGGCAGACCCAGCGGCCCTGCTCCATGGCACAGGACTGCAGCGTGGCCTGGACCGCCTGGGGCGGAGCCGTGGAGGGCGCCGTGTGGAGCGCGGCAGCCGGGCCGGCGACGGCGAGAGCCAGCATCAGGCCGATCATGTCGGTCCTCCCGCAGATAGGGTCGAAACGGGGACTTCGACCGTCCAGGACTGAGTTAACGCCGACGCGGCGCGGCGACCTAGTGAAATTTCAGGTTTCGGCGACTGCCGGGTCGTCGACCAGGGTGGCATGGTGCACAGCCTGGCGACGCTCCACCGCATAGCTGACCAGCCACAGGGCCATGGCCCAGGCCGCGCCGACGCACCAGCCGGCCATGACGTCGGTGGCCCAATGGGCGCCGAGATAGACGCGGGTCAGGCCGACCATCAGGGCGAAGACCATGCCGACGCCGAGAACATAGGCCTTCAGCCGCCGTCTGGGGAAGGCGCGCGTCATCATCACCGCAACCGTCAGGTAGAAGACCGTCGACAGCAGGGCGTGGCCGGACGGGAAGCTGGCGTTCAATGTCTCGACCGCCTGGAAGTCGGCCGGCGGTCGTTCGCGCCCGAACATGGCCTTCAGGCCCTCGCTCAGACCGACGCCCCCGGCCAGGCCCACGACCAGCAGCAGGGCCGACAGTCGCTTCCTTAGGATCAGGAGTATGCCAAGGGCGACGACCGCAAACAGGGTCAGGACGGCGATGCCGCCGAGGGAGGTCAGGTCGGTCGCCGCCTCATGCAGCCACCATGGCCCGCGCGGCTGGCCGGCGACCGGCTGCATCCAGTGCAGGACGGCCTGGTCGAAGGCCTGGCCGTCCGCCTCGGTCATGTCGTCGGCGAGCTCGACGAAGGTCACGGTCCCCAGGGTGACGACGGCGAGGGCGCCGAGGGCGGCGAATTCGGCCCGCGCCACGGAAAGCGCGCGGCGGAGAAAAGGGACGAGATCGGAAGATTGCATCGCGCGCTAACGGCCAAGCTGAAGACCCGTTCCGGATCACGGTTTCGTGAATTCTGTCATAATCCTGCGTCGCACGGCCGTCGCGCCCTTTTGCACAGGGTCATCCCCTGCCCCGAGGTGATTCGGAGCGAATTGCGGCGTCAAGCCCGTTGACGGTTGGTTAGGCTTCTGCGCCCCATATATTGGTTCGGGGAGTGCTTCGGCCACTAGATGCAGTGGTTGGAGCCTGGCGGCTTCACTTCGATTTTTGGTTCAGGGCGATAACGATTATGGCTGGCGGAGAAGCGTTGAAGACGGTTGATTTTACGGCGGTTCCCGGTGTGCCACAGGGGGCGCTGGCGTCCGATCGTCCCCATCTGACCGTGGTGCGCAGCCTCGAACTGGACCGGACCCGCGACGACCTTCTGACCGACTTCGGCAAGAAGACGCTGGAGGATCGCTATCTGCTGCCCGGCGAGAGCTATCAGGACATGTTCGCCCGCGTCTCGACGGCCTATGCCGACGACGCCGACCATGCCCAGCGCGTCTATGACTACATGTCCAGACTATGGTTCATGCCCTCGACGCCGGTGCTTTCGAACGGCGGCGCGAAGCGTGGCCTGCCGATCTCCTGCTTCCTGAACTCGGTCGCCGACAGCCTGGACGGCATCCAGCGCGTCTGGAACGAGAACGTCAGCCTGGCCTCGAACGGCGGCGGCATCGGCACCTATTGGGGCGGCGTCCGTTCGATCGGCGAAAAGGTGAAGGGCGCGGGCCAGACCAGCGGCATCATCCCCTTCATCCGCGTGATGGATTCGCTGACGCTCGCGATCAGCCAGGGCTCGCTGCGTCGGGGTTCGGCAGCGGTCTACCTGGATGTGCACCACCCCGAGATCGAGGAGTTCCTGGAGATTCGGAAGCCCTCGGGCGACTTCAACCGCAAGTCCCTGAACCTGCACCACGGCATCAACATCACTGACGAATTCATGGAGGCGGTGAAGGCCGGGACCGATTTCGCCCTGCTGTCGCCCAAGGACCAGGCGGTCATCCGCCGCGTCGATGCGCGGTCGCTGTGGCAGAAGATCCTCGAGATCCGCCTGCAGACCGGCGAGCCCTATCTGATCTTCTCGGACACGGTGAACCGCCAGATGCCGCGGCACCAGCGGGAGCTGGGACTGAAGGTCAAACAGTCGAACCTGTGCAGCGAGATCATGCTGCACACCGGCCCCGACCACCTGGGCATCGACCGCACCGCCGTCTGCTGCCTGTCGTCGGTCAATGCCGAGATGTTCCTGGAATGGCGCGAGGAGCCCCGCTTCATCGAGGACGTGATGCGGTTCCTCGACAACGTCCTGGAGGACTTCATCACCCGCGCACCGCCGGAAATGGCCGCCGCCGTCTATTCGGCCCGGCGCGAGCGGTCGGTGGGTCTGGGGCTGATGGGCTTCCACTCCTTCCTGCAGAGCCAGGGCGTGGCCTTCGAATCCGCCATGGCCAAGTCGTGGAACATGCGCCTGTTCAAGCACCTGCGCCGCGAAGCCGACAAGGCCAGCGTCAAACTGGCCGAAGAGAAGGGACCCTGCGAGGACGCAGCCGAGCGCGGGGTGATGGAGCGGTTCAGCCACAAGCTGGCCATCGCCCCCACAGCCTCAATCTCGATCATCTGTGGCGGGACGAGCGCCGGCATCGAGCCGATCCCGGCCAATATCTACACCCACAAGACCCTGTCGGGCTCGTTCGCCGTCAAGAACCCCTATCTGGAGCAGTTGCTGGAAGGCTATGGCCGCAATACCGACGTCGTCTGGTCGTCGATCCTCGAGCACGAAGGCTCGGTCCAGCATCTCGATTTCCTGACCGACGACGAAAAGGGCGTGTTCAAGACCGCCTTCGAACTGGACCAGCGCTGGGTCGTCGAACTGTCGGCCGACCGCTCGCCGGAAATCTGCCAGGCCCAGTCGATCAACCTGTTCATCCCCGGCGACGTGAACAAGTGGGACCTGCACATGCTGCACTGGAAGGCGTGGGAGAGCGGGGTGAAGTCCCTGTATTACCTGCGCTCCAAGTCGGTACAGCGGGCCGCCTTCGCGGGCGCGGAGGACAAGGCCGAGGTCGAGCCCGATCCCAACCAGCCCGACCTGTTCAGCGCAGCGCGCACCGACTACGACGAGTGCCTGGCCTGCCAGTAAGGCAGGGCGTCAAGGCTCGCAGCACGGTCACTCGCGGCTTCAGCGCATTCCGCGGCAAGAGGCGAAAACGCCGGGCTCGCGGAGTCTGTCGGCCTGGGCGCAAGACCCATTTTACCCGCCCGGGGTTGATTCGCGCGGTCAATGTGGAGGCCGGGAACACGTTTCCGCGTCCTGCGTTCTGCAAGCCTCAGGACCGTGTCACAAAATCGCGGTTGGCCGGGCCGGATTTCCGGTGCATTCTATGTGACGCTGGCGGGCTGTGGGAGGACCGTTGCCTTATCTGGAGCGACTTGCATCGGGCGTAGTGTGTCTGGTGACCCTGGCGGTCCCGGCCTCTGCTCAGACGTGGGTGAACCAGGACTGGTCGGTAGACCAGCAGGCGACAGCCACCGCCATCACCGCTCGGTTGAACAGCCGACCCGCCTTCGCTGTCGCAACCGAGGCCGGATTCGGACCCGGCATCGAGGTGGCCGATGCCTTCGCTCCAGCGGAAATGCGCAACCCCTTCGCGGCCGCCACGACGCAGGATGTCTGGATCGAGGGCGATGGCCATGCCGACCGCCTGCGGATGCGGACTCGCGGCGAACTGCGCCGCGCCGACGGCGCCCCCCTTCCCGTCTCGCCGCTGGACCACGGTGCTTTCCTGGCCGAGGGCTATGACGTCAGCTTTTCACGCGGCTGGCCGGTCGCGCGCGGCTATACGGCCTCGGGGCTGGAGGTCACCCTGACGCCGCACGCCGGCATCGGGGTCGGCGACCGCGGCGGTCTGGCGGAAGCGGGAGCCACGCTGAGGATCGGACGCGGTATCGACCGGCTGGTTCCCGCGGGCAGTGCCGAATTCGGCCAACGCGCGCGATGGTATCTGTATGCTGCCGGATCGGGGACGGCCGTCGGCTACAATTTCGCTCGCAACCGTGACGGCGACTATGCCCGCTCGGGCGTCAGTCACGACAGCGGCAACTTCCTGGGGGACGCCTCGGTCGGCGTGGCGCTTCGCCGGGGCGACATGCAGGGCTCGTTCGGCATCGTCTACCGCGAGATAGAGGCGGAAGGGTTGCGCAGTGGCCGTGGCCTCGACAACGACGTCACCGAGGGTCTGGTGGCCTTCCAGCTGTCGATCAAGCCGCAGTGGTAGAAGCGAGAGATCAGGGATTAGGGATTAGGGATTGGCGACTTGGGAAGATGCTCCGTCCTGCCTGGTCTTGATTATGGTCCTAATCCCTAATCCCCAATCCCTCACCCCCCAAACTCTCCCCCTCAGATCCAGCCCTTCCGCCTGAACCACAGCAGCGGCAGCAAGGACGAGACAGCCATGGCGACCAGGGCCATCGGATAGCCGCCGGCCCAGCGCAGCTCGGGCATGTGATCGAAATTCATGCCGTAGATGGCACCGATGAGCGTCGGCGGCATCAGCACCGCACTGAAGATCGAGAACACCTTCAGGATCGACGACTGCTCGATGTTGATGAAGCCGAGCGCCGCCGACAGCTGGAAATTGATCCCCGCCGCCACCGCCTGATTGTGCGACATCAGACTGGCAGCGTCGCTGGCCAGGGATTTCAGATGCTCGCAGGCCTCGGGCGCCTCGTCCATCCGGTCGTCGAAGCCGACGAAGGCGAAGGCGCGGGCCAGCCCGGCCAGGCTCTGCTCGATCCGGGCATTGGCGATGTGGGCGCGGCCCAGCTTGGTCACCAGATGCTTGAACCCGACGCGCTTGCCGTCGGAAAAGACGTGGTTGCCGACCGCCTCGACCTTGTGCGCGGTCCTGGCCAGCACATCGGAGGCACGGTCGATGATCGCCTCCATCAGGTTCAGGAACATCTCCAGGCCCGTCGCGCACAGCGAAGGGTCGCGTGCGAGCTTGTCGGTAAACTGGGTGAAGGGACGCGGGTCGAAGTAGCGGATGGTGACCATCGGCCCCGCGGTCAGGACGAAGGTGACGGGATCGCTCCCCGGCAGGTCGGCGTCGCCGTTATGGATGATGTCGGCGGTGACATAGGTCGCGCCGCCCTCGCGATACAGTCGGCTGGAGGCCTCCAGCTCGCTCATCTCCTCGCGCGTCGGAATGGCGATGCCGAGCGCCCTTTCAACGGCCAGGTCCTCCGCGCGCGTCGGCTCGATCAGGTCGATCCACAGGGTGTCGGCCGGCATGATCCACGGGCCGGCGACGTCGATCTCGACGGATTCACAGGCCGCACATCCGGCGCGATAGAGGCGGATCATCGGCGTCGCCTCAAGGTCGGGTCAGGCGATCAGGGCTGACCGGCCGGCGAGCTGGCATTCGCGGCCATCTGGCGGCCGGCGTCATAGGCGTCGCGGGCACCGTTATAGATGAAGCCATAGGTCGGATAGACGGTGGTGCCCAGGTCATTGATCGGGTTGTACCACACCTTCACCTCGCTCCAGTCGTTGGCACCGGAGACGTCGACGACGGTCACATTCTCCTCCACCCGGCCCCGGCTGCCGCCCCAGTTGGCGTGGGTCACGCGGATGACGCGGTCGGTCAGGATGTCGGACACAACGGCGACATGGCCCCGGCTCATCCGACCTTCGGGGCGAAACACCAGAACCGAGCCGGTCTCGGGCGCACGACCGGTGCGGAACCGGTCGACCGCCTGGCTCCACCAGGTCCAGGCGTCACCGAAGATATTGATGCCAGAGAACATCCGCGCGAACGTCACGCACTGCCAATAGGGATCCTCGGCTCTCGCAGGCGTGGCCACCACGGCAGGGGCCAGCGCAAAAAGACCGAGGGCCGCCGAAACTGCGGCAGCAGTGAGCCGTTTCATCATGCTGGATTGTTTCCGACTGTTACGCCCGCACTATCCCTAGACGATAGTTTACGGTGCGTGAACCACCCTGTTCAGGCGAGCCGGGTGGCCTGCTGACGCACCCTGTGACGTTCCGCCCGGCGATCGGCGAGACCGCGCAGGACCCGTCGCGCCGGGCGCTCGACCAGGTGATGGGCGATGGCGGCCACCACGGGCACGGCCAGCACGATGGCAAGCCACACGAAGAGTTGCAGCTTCTTGTCCCCGGCCCCTGTGACGCGCGCGGCCAGGTTCACCGCCAGCAGTTGCCAGGGTACCAGCACCATATAGACGGCATAGCTGATCTCACCCAGATAGACCGCCGGGCGCGAGGCCAGCCAGCCGGTGTTGGTCAGGGAGGCCAGCGCGAGGATCAGCCCCCCGCCAAGCAGCACCACGGCTCCATCGGGCGCGCCCAGCGATCCGGCGACGGCCATGGCCAGAACACACGCCCCCGCGATCCAGCCCGGACGCGGCAGGGTCCGGCGGCGGTGCATCAGATAGAGCGCACAGCCCAGGGCGAAGCAGGGAACGATCCGCAGCGCGCCCCAGCGAATGGTCGCCTCGGTCAGGGAGAAGCCGGCCACCGCCTGGAACGCGGCATACAGGCCGATCATGAAGGCGGCGGCCCCTGTCACCGCCAGCACGGGCCGGTCGCGCAGTCGCCAGGCCACAAAGGCGAAGGCCGGGAAGGCCAGATAGGCGAACCACTCTGCCGAGATCGACCAGGACGAATGGTTCCAGCCCGACTGCGGGGCCAGGCCCCAGGCGTGGAGCATCAGCAGGTTGGCGGGCAGCGACGGCCAGCTGAGGATATTGGCGTCGATCGCCATCCCCATGGCGACGGCGGCGAGGCCCAGCGCCCCGACGCCGATCAGGGTCGCCAGATGCAGCGGATAGACCCGCGCGATCCGCGCCCACAGGAAGCCGCCATAGCTGAACCGCTTCTCGCCATGGGCCGCCAGATAGACGTGGCTGAGGATGAAGCCGGACAGGACGAAGAACAGCTCGACCCCCAGATAACCCTTGGTCACCAGGGTCGGCACGAAGGCGACATCCAGATTGGGCCAGAAGGCATACAGCGCCACCCAGGCGGCCGCGAAGAACCGCAGGGCGGTCAGCGGGCGAAGGTCTGCGGGGGCGGAACCGGAGATCATCGGTCGATCCTGCACCCCGACCGGTTCGGGAAGCGTTAAGGGCCCCATGATAGCGCGCGACACCATGCTGCCGGACCTGACATTCAGTGACCTGACAGTCCTCAGCGCCGACGATGCCGGTCTGTCCCGGGACCAGGCGCGTATCGCCCTGACCGGGGCGCTGGGCCTGCTGGATCGCCATGCCGCGCGCGAGACCCTGGTCGCCCTGTTCGAGGCGTTGCCGGGCACCGAGGCCGCCGCCCGGTCGGAGGGCGCGGCCCGTCCGAAGCACGGCCTGTTCGGAGGTCTGATCGCGGGCGCGGGCGGCCTGTCGGGCAAGGCCGTGGCCGAGGCCATGGGTCTGCTGGATCAGCTGGAGGAGGTCGGGGTCTCGAAAGCTGATCTGAAGCGGCTGTTGCCCGCCGCGCGCGACCGCATCCGTGCCCGGACCGGTCGCGATCTTCTGGGTGAGGCGGTACGCAGCGTTCCGGGCGTGGGGCCGCTGCTCGGCAACGCCTGAACCCTACACAGCAGGAGCCTGCGCCAACGCTTCGGGCGTCGTGCCACAGCCGTTCAGCGTCTCCTCGCCGAGTTCGACCCTGGCCGTCAGCGGATACAGCCGGTCGCTCATGCCGTCCGAGCATTCGGTCGCGATCAGGGTCAGCACCACGGTCTGACCGGAATCGGTGGTGCCGGTGTAGACGGCCGTGGTGCCGGTCACGATCGGTGAGGCGACGGACGCCGTGACGGCGGGCACGTCCGGGCGGGTCAGAACCAGGTCCTGATCGGCGATGTCGATGGCCCAGAAGGGCTCGGTCCCCAGCACCCGCACCGGCCGGGTCAGGTCGACGCCACCGATGACGACCGGAGCGGTCACCGTCTCGGGCGCGGGCTCCGCCCCGGTCTCCGACGCCTTCGAGCAGCCACCCAAGGCGGCCATCAGGATCAGGGAGGTCAGGACGAGGCGCATCGGGGCTCTCCAGAAGATCAGTCACGCGGGACAGGGTGGGGATAGACCGTCGCGACGGCGACGCAAAGCCCGCCGTCCGACCGCGGGTCACGACGGTCGCACGATGACGATCAGGCGCCTAACGTCGCGTGATGTCGATTCGCGATCGTCCGGCCCTCGGGGCCTATGAGTTCTTCGCCGGGGGCGGGCTGGCGGCTCTGGGCCTCGAGGGCTTCGGGACCCTGTTCGCCAATGACATGGATGCAGCCAAGGCGGCCAGCTGGCGGGCCAACCATGAGGCCGGAATCGCGGTCGGCGACGTCTGGGATCTGACGGCCGCCGATCTGCCGGGTCAGGCCGATCTGGCCTGGGCCTCGTCCCCCTGCCAGGACGTCAGCCTGGCCGGTGCGCGGGCCGGTCTGGGCGCGCGCCGATCGGGGGCCTTCTGGGGCTTCTGGCGGCTGATCAAGGCGCTGGATGCCGGGGGGCGCGCGCCGCCAATCATCGTCATCGAGAACGTCGTCGGACTTCTGACTTCCGGCGCGGGCCGGGATTTCGGCGCGATCTGCGAGGCTCTGGCCGGGGCAGGCTATCGCGTCGGGGCCCTGGAGATGGACGCGGCCCACTGGCTGCCGCAGTCACGGCCCCGGCTGTTCGTGGTCGCGATGCGGGGTGTTTCGGGGCCGGTCGCGGCGGGACCGGTCGCCCCGTTCCACCCTGCGCGGGTCATCACGGCGCAACAGCGCCTGTCCGGGCGGGCGAAGGCGGCGTGGGTCTGGTGGTCCCTGCTCGCGCCGCCGCGGCGCAACCTCGATCTGGCCGCCCTGATGGAACCGGACGATACGGTGGGCTGGTTTACGGACGCGCAGACCGAAGCCCTGCTGGCCCTGACCGCCCCGTTGCATCGCGACCGGCTGGAGGCCGCCCGCGCGTCGGGCGAGAGACGCGTCGCGGCCGCCTTTCGGCGGGTCCGGGGCGAAGAGGGGCGTAAGGTCCAGCGGCTGGAGCTGCGGTTCGACGGTCTGGCGGGCTGTCTGCGCACGCCGTCGGGCGGGTCCTCGCGCCAGTATGTGATCGTCTGCGACGTCGGCAGGGTGCGCGCCCGCCGCCTGACCGGGCGGGAGGCGGCGCGGCTGATGGGGGTGCCCGACACCTATATCCTGCCGCACAACGAGACGGCGGCGCTGAAGCTGATGGGCGACGCCGTGGCCGTGCCGGTCGTGCAGGCGCTGGCCGAGGGTCTGCTGCGCCCGGCGCTGGAGGGCCGCGCGGTCAGTCCAGGGTCGGCTTGCCCCGCCCCGACTTGATGTCCGAGCGCCTCGTCTTGCCATCCAGCCGCCGCTGCTTCGAGGCTCGCGTCGGACGGGTCGGGACGCGATAGGTCGGGGCGATCGAGGCCTGGTCCACCATCTCCTGCAGCCGGGCGATGGCGTCGGCGCGATTGCGCTCCTGGGTCCGGTGACGGACGGCGGTGATCAGGATGACGCCGTCCAGCGTCAGCCGGCTGCCCGCCAGCTTCATCAGCCGCGCCTTGACCGGATCGCGCAGCGACGGCGAGTTGACCACGTCGAACCGCATCTGCACCGCGGTCGAGACCTTGTTGACGTTCTGTCCGCCCGGACCGCCGGCGCGATAGAAGCGGAACTCCAGCTCGTCCTCCGGGATGACGGTCATGTCGAGATGCGCCTGGCCCTGACCACCGCCTGATCCAGCGCCTGCAGGAAGGCCGAGCGGTCACGGGGACCGAACGGCGGCGGGCCGGAGGTGGCCACGCCCATCGAGCGCAGATGCTCGCCCACCATCCGACCGGCCAGGGCCGAGCCGATCGAGTCCGGCGTGAAGGGCTGACCGTTGGACTTCAGCGCCTCGGCCCCGGCCTTCAGGCAACGATCGGCCAGGGGGATGTCGGCAGTGACGACGATGTTACCCGGACCCGCCCGCTCTGCGATCCAGTCGTCGGCGATGTCGGGGCCGGCATCGACCACGATCTGCTCGATCCAGCGGTGGCGCGGGGTGTTGATCCAGCTGTTGGACACGACGAAGACGTGCAGGCCGTAGCGTTCGGCCACGCGATAGACCTCGTCCTTCACCGGACAGGCGTCGGCGTCGATGAAGATGCGGGGGGCCATCCGCTCAGAATAGCCCGCTCGCATCGTTCGGTGAAGCTGTGCCTCAGCCCCTGGCCCAGACGCCGAAGGGATCGGACCACGACAGGCCCATGGCATCGGCGACGGCGGGATAGGTGATCTCGCCCTTCAGCACGTTCAGGCCGCGCGCAAGGTGCGGGTCCTTCTTCAGCGCCTCCAGCCCGTGGTCGGCCAGGGCCAGGCCGAACGGCAGGGTGGCGTTGTTCAGGGCCTCGGACGAGGTGCGCGGGGCGGCGCCCGGCATGTTGGCGACGCAGTAATGGACCACGCGGTCGACGGTGTAGGTCGGGTCCTCGTGGGTGGTGGCGTGGCTGGTCTCGAAACAACCGCCCTGGTCGATGGCGACGTCGACGAGCACCGAGCCCGGCTTCATTCGCTTCAGATGGTCCTTCTTGATCAGCTTGGGGGCCTCGGCTCCGGGGACCAGGACCGCGCCGATGACCACGTCGGCCTTGACGATCTCCTCCTCGATCGCGCCGATCGAGGAATAGCGGGTGATGACGCGGCCGTTGGTGACCTCGTCGATATAGGCCATGCGCGGGATCGAGCGTTCCAGCACCACGACCTCGGCCCCCAGGCCCATGGCCATGCGAGCGGCGTTCAGGCCGACGACCCCGCCGCCCAGGACCAGCACGCGGGCCGGAGCCACGCCCGGCACGCCGCAGAACAGCAGGCCCATGCCGCCGTTGTGCTTCAGCAGGGTCTCGGCGGCGGAGAAGACGGCGATCCGTCCGGCGACCTCGGACATCGGCGCCAGCAGGGGCAGGCCGCCGCGCGCATCGGTGACGGTCTCATAGGCGACGGCGGCGCATCGGGAGGCTAAGAGGCCCCGGGTCTGCTCCGGATCGGGGGCCAGGTGCAGATAGGTGTAGAGGATCTGGTCCTCGCGCAGCATCTCCCACTCGACCTTCTGGGGCTCCTTCACCTTCACGATCATGTCGTTGCCGGCAAAGATCGTCGGCGCATCGGCGACGATGGCGGCCCCGGCCCGCCGGAAATCCTCGTCGGTGAAGCCCGCGCCCAGGCCGGCTCCGGTCTCGACCGACACGGTGTGACCGTGGGCGACATATTCGCGGACGGCCGTGGGCGTCAGGCCGACGCGGTGTTCGTTCTTCTTGATTTCCCTGGGGACGCCGACACGCATGGGATTTCCTCGCCTCTGATGGGGTTGACCGGAAAATAGCGCCGCGCCGATCGCAGGTTCCTGTTCATTTCGATGGGTGATCGGCGTAAACTCGCAGAATATTGCGTCTGGAGCCGCCATGAAGACCGTTTCCGCCGTCACTCTGGACGCGACCGACAGAAAGATGCTTCGCGCCCTGCAGCAGGACGGCCGCATGAGCAACACCGATCTGGCCAGGGCGGTCGCCCTGTCGGAAAGCGCGTCCTTGCGCCGCCTGCGGGCGCTGGAGACCGCCGGGGTCATCAGCCGCTATGCCGCCATCATCAACGAAAGGGCCGTGGGCCTGCCGATCAGCGTGTTCGTGACCGTGACCCTGTCGTCCCAGGCCGAGAGCACCCTGACCGCCTTCGAGACCGCCATCGCCACCGTGCCCGAGGTGGTCGAATGCTATCTGATGACGGGAGGATCGGACTATCTGCTGCGGCTGGTGGTCAAGGATGTCGACGACCTGGAGCGGGTCCATGCCAGGGCCCTGACGACCATTCCAGGGGTGACGCGGGTGAGCTCCAGCGTGGCGATGCGGACGGTGGTCAAGCGGGGAGCGCTGCCGGTTTGATATACCCCTGGCTCGGCCAGTAACCAGAGCGAGCATTTCTGGGGGGTTGCCGACAGGGGGCCGGAAAATCGTGCGGAAAGCGCGGAATGGTTGTATTGTTCGCTTGACTTGAAGGCTGGGGCGAGGGTTTTATCTCCCCCATGGGCTTTAGCGACAACATCGCTGTCTGGACCGATCGTGAGCCGACGCTCGACGAAGAAATCGGTGCGCTGGACGACGAGGACATCTTCGACATGGCCAATCTGACCGAGGCTCAGACCGGCATTGTGGGCATCGTGACGATCACGACGGTGATGGGACGGCATGGCCCTCGCGTGAAATATTTCCTCAAGGCCGGCCGGCATAACCCGAGCTTTTCGATCGCTGTGGCGTCGGAGCCCCGGGTCGTCGCCAACAGCCTGGAGGAGCGGGATCTGACGAAGATGGCTCCGCGCGTCATGCAATGGGTCGCCCTGAATCACGAGGCGCTCGCCAGCTTCTGGTGGGACGGCGCGGACTGGGAAGCGCCTGACGTGCAGACCTTCATCGCGGGGCTGAAGAAGGTCTAACGTCTCACATCGAGCCAGAGACTGACGGCTGAGATCGCCAGCCAGATCCCTCCGATCCCCAGCACCAGGTCGCTGACCACCTTCGCCATCCCGTACATCCCCACTGTCCCGTCGGACCACGCGGTCGCCTCGGCCAGCAGCGCGATCAGCCCGCCCGCGACCAGCAGGGTCAAGGGCCAGACCAGGGGTTGGAACCGGCGGCAGGTCACTCAGCGCCCCCTATTTCAACGCAAGCGTGACCTGTTTGATGTCGATGTATTCGTCGATCCCGTGGATCGACCCCTCGCGGCCATAGCCGGACTGCTTGACCCCGCCGAAGGGGGCGACGGCGGTAGAGATGATGCCGGTGTTGATGCCGATCATACCCGCCTGGATATGGCGGCCGATTCGCATGGCGCGGTCCAGATCGCGGGTGAACAGATAGGAGGCCAGGCCGAACTCCGAGTCGTTCGCCTTGCCCAGCGCCTCCGCCTCCGTCTCGAATGGGAAGACGGGGATCAGGGGGCCGAACGTTTCCTCGTGGCGAAACAGTTCGTCGTCGCCGCCGAGGGTCACCGTCGGCTGGAAGAAGCGGCCGCCCAGCGCATGACGCGCCCCGCCGGTCAGGACCTGGCCGCCCGAAGCCATCACGCGCTTCAGATGGTCCTCGACCTTGGCGATGGCCTTGTCCTCGATCAGGGGGCCGACCTTGACGCCGTCCTCGAAGGCCGGACCGACGGGAATCCTCGACACCGCCTCGACGAGTTTCGACGCATAGGCCCCGGCGACCGCGGCCTGGACATAGACGCGGTTGGGACAGACGCAGGTCTGGCCCGCGTTACGGAACTTGCCCCTGATGGTCTCGGCGACGGCGAGGTCGAGGTCGGCGTCCTCGAACACGATCAGCGGCGCGGCCCCGCCCAGCTCCATCGAAACCCGCTTCAGCGTCAGGGCGCATTGTTCGGCCAGCTTGCGCCCGATCGGGGTCGAGCCGGTGAAGGACAGCTTGCGGATCAGGGGCGAGGCCGTCAGGACGCCGCCGATGGTCGCCGCATCGCCGGTGACGACGCTGAGCACGCCCCTGGGCAGCCCCGCCCTGTAGGCCAGTTCGGCCAGGGCGATGGCGGTGAAGGGGGTCTGGCTGGCCGGCTTGACCACGGCGGTGCATCCCGCGGCAAAGGCGGGGCCGAGCTTTCGCGTCAGCATGGCGGCCGGGAAGTTCCACGGCGTGATCAGGGCGCAGGGGCCGACGGCCTCCCGGAAGGTCAGGATGACGTGGCCCAGAGGGCTGTCCTGGGTCTCGCCGATGATGCGTTCGGCCTCGCCTGCGAACCATTTGATGAAACTGTTGGCATAGGCGACCTCGCCCCTGGCCTCCTCGAGCGGCTTGCCGTTCTCCAGCGCCATCAGGGCCCCCAGCCCCTCGGTGTGCTCGTCGATCAGCCGCGCCCAGTCCCGCAGAACGGTGGCCCGCCGGTGAGGGTCGGCGCGCGACCAGGCGGGGAAGGCGTCGTGGGCGGCCTGGATCGCGCGCTCGATGTCGGTGGCACCGAGGTTCGGGATATGGCCGATGATCTCGCCGGTCGCGGGGTCATCCACGGCGATGCCCTTGCCGGAGACAGGTACCGGCTCCCCCGCGATGAAGGCATGCTCCCGAAGCAGCTTCAGTCCGGCGTCACGGGCGGCGGTGTTCATGAAGGTGTCCTCGTCGTTCTCCCTCCCCCGCGGGGGAGGGTCGTCGCGAAGCGACGGGGTGGGGCGGGCTCGGCGATATAGACGGGGGCCTTGGCTTGCCGCCCCCACCCGGTCTCCGCTCCGCTTCGACCACCCTCCCCCGCAGGGGGAGGGAGAGGGTGAGTAACGCCTCAGTCGCCGATCGTGTTCAGGTCGCGACCCCGGGTCTCGGGCAGGAAGATCAGGGCCACGACAGAGGCCACCGCCGTGAAGGCGACCGCGTACCACAGACCGAAATAGATATTCCCTGACCAGGCCACGAGGGCGAAGCTGGCGGCGGGCAGCAGCCCCCCGACCCAGCCGGTGCCGACGTTGTAGGGCAGGCTCATGGCCGTATAGCGCACCCGCGTGGGGAACAGTTCGACCAGGGCAGCCGCCTGGGGGCCATAGACGGCGGTGGCGGCGACCATGAAGACCATCAGGATGCCGAAGACGGCGATCAGGTCGATTTCCGCCGGATCGGCCCTGGCGGGATAGCCGGCTTCGGTCAGGGCCGCCTTGACGCGGGTCTCGAAGTCGGTGCGGGCGGCCTTGAGGGCGGCGGCGTCCAGGCCCGCGCCCTCGACCGAGGCGATTTCCACCGTGCCGATACGGACGGTGGCCAGGGATCCGGGCGCGGCGGCCAGATTGTCATAGCTGACGCCCGCGTTCGACAGCACCGACTTGGCCAGGTCGCAGGACGAGGCGAAGGCCGTCTTGCCGACCGGATCGAACTGCACCGCGCAGGTGGCCGGGTCGGCGATGACGGTGACGGGCGATGAAGCCTGGGCCTGGGCCAGCGCCGGATTGGCGGCCTGGGTCAGGGCGTGGAAGCCCGGAAACACCGCCAGCAGGAACAGCACCATGCCACCGACCATCACGGGCTTTCGCCCCACGCGGTCCGACAGCCAGCCGAAGAAGACATAGAGGAAGGCCGAGGCCACGGTTATGGCCAGAATGAGCTGATCAACCGTCGCCACCTCGACCTTCAGCACCCGCTCCATGAAGAAGCGGGTGTAGAAATAGCCCGCGTACCAGACGGCCCCTTGCGCGAACATGATGCCGACCAGGGCGATCAGGACGAACTTGCCGACCTTCCAGGTGGCGAAGCTCTCGCGGAAGGGAGCCTGGCGTTCGGTGCTTTCGGCGACCATCCGTTTGAAGGCCGGGCTTTCGTGCAGCTTGAGCCGGATCCAGAGGCTGATGACGAGAAGGAAGGCTGACAACAGGAAGGGCACGCGCCATCCCCATTCGTCGAAGGCCTCGACGCCCAGAATGGCCCGGGTGATCAGAATGACGCTCAGCGCCATGATCAGGCCGATCGCGGCCGTGGTCTGGATCCAGCCGGTCAGGAAGCCGCGCTTCTTCGCGGGGGCGTGTTCGGCCACATAGATGGCCGCGCCGCCGTATTCGCCGCCCAGGGCGAACCCCTGAAGCACACGCATCAGCAGCAGCAGAATGGGCGCGACGATGCCGATCTGGTCGTAGTCGGGAAGCAAGCCGATCGCCACGGTCGCCACCCCCATCAGAGTGATGGTGACGAGGAAGGTCGTCTTGCGCCCGGTCCGGTCACCGAACCATCCGAACACCAGGGCCCCGAGCGGCCGAACGACGAAGCCGACGCCGAAGGTCAGCAGAGCCAGGATGTAGGAGGTTGCCTCGCCCACATCGGCATAGAAATGCCGGGCGATGATCGTGGTCAGCGATCCGAAGATGAAAAAGTCATACCATTCGAACGCCGTGCCGGCCGCCGAGGCCCCCACAACCGTCTTCAGGCTGGGCCCGCCCGCATCCTTCGTGGCCTGTTCGCTCATGTCGTCTCTTCCCGCAGGCGTCGTCTGGTGGACACCCTTCATTCCGATCTAGCGTCACCACCGGCCGCCGGACAAGCGAAAGCCCCGCCGGTGACCGACGAGGCTTTCACCTTCGGGGAAGAATGTCGTCTAGTTCTTGGCGGCCTCGGCTGCACCCGTGACGGCCGACCCGGCCGCCTGGGTGTCGCGGCCGGCACCGGCGACGGTGTTGCAGGCGGCTGTGGTCAAGGCGGCGGCGGCAGCGACCAGAACGAAAATCTTGCGCATCGGAATACTCCTGGAAATCCGGATCGGCGGGGACGGATCGCCGGTTCGCCAGATCAACGCCGGGCGCGGGTCAGGGTTCCCGGTCGGACGACGGCATCGCTGCGCTCCAGATCCTGCGGGTCGGTGGGCCGAACGGCCTCGGGGGTGGCAAAGATCATGCGCGCGATCGCACCGCCACCCGGTGCCGCGATCACCTCGGCCTCGCCGCGCAGTTGCCTGGCAAAGGCCCCCATCAGGGTCCGGCCGACACCAGCCTTCGCCATGGCCTCCTGCGGTCCCGGTCCGTCGTCCTGGACCTCCAGCACGCTGGTGTCGCCGTGGACACGGAAACGGACCTGCAGCGTGCCGCCACGTCCGGTGAAGGCGTGCTTCTGCGCATTGGAGACCGCCTCGACCAGCCACAGAGCCAGAGGGGCCAGCTTGTCGGGATCGACCACGAGACTGTCGGCTTCGATCGAACTGGTGACCACCGGGCCGCGACCGGATTCGGCGGCCACCAGCTGCCCCACCAGCTCATGGATGAAGTCGCGCGCGTCGGCGTGGCGGATGTCGTCGGATTGATAGAGCGTGCGGTAGATAAGGGCGAGCGCCGAGATCCGCTGGCGCGTGTCGCCCAGGGCCGCCCTGGCCGGTTCGTCCTTCAGCGACCGCTGCTGCATCGACAGCAGGGACGAGATGATCTGCAGGTTGTTCTTCACCCGGTGATGAATTTCGCGCATCAGCGCGTCTTTTTCCGCCAGGCTTTCGTTCAGCGAGCCGTCGCGGGTGGAAATCGCCGCTGCCAGACCGTCCAGGGTCGAGGCCAGCGCGCGGATTTCCGAGGGGGCACTGGCGGCCTGAACCGGGCGCACAGAATAACGGCCTCGCGCATAGAGCGACGCGATCCGCTCCAGATAATCCAGCCAGCGGATGACGATCCGCTCGGACACCAGCATGACCGCGGCGAAGGCCGTCAGCCATGCTGCCAGCGGCAGCAGAAGCACGCCGATCGGATTCAGCCAAGCCCAGGACAACAGGCCGGGCGACGGGGCCGACACCACGACATAGACATCGCGCCCGGCCAGGGCGGCTCCCGCATAGTCGCGGTGCTCGCCGGTCGCGTCCCAGCCGTCGAAGGTCACCGACTCGCCCCGCCGCGCACGCTCGACCCAGCCGAGAAGCGATGCCCCCCGCTGCAGGTCGAAAGCCCGGGCATCTGTGGCGACCAGCACCTGACCGTCTTCGTTCGTCAGCGCGGCCTGCGCCCCGGCGGGCAGCGACCGGTCGTTCGTGTCCGGTTGAAGGTCCGCCAGAGGAAGAACGGCCGCCATGGCCCCGGCGAACACGCCGCGTGGCCGGTCCCAGCGTACGCCGACAATCAGGGCCGGTGTGGGGCTGACGTCGCGCGAGGCCCGGGCCACGGTCACGGGCTCGCCCTGCTGCAGGCGCCGGAACCAGGCGTCGTCGCCAAACCGGGCCGCCTCTGTGGCACCAGACAGACCACCGCCACAGATCGCCGTACCCGAGGTGCCGATGCGATAGAGCGCCTGAAAGCCTTCGACGCGATCGACCAGTGACGACAGGCGCTCCGAACAGGCCGGACCGGCGCCTTCAGGGGCCAGGGCGTCAAGCAGCACGGTCGCGGTGTCCAGCCTGGCCCTGGCGGTCATGGCCGCGCGCACGGCCGCCTGCTGCAGGTCTGCCTGTCGATCGACCGACTGCCGCCGGAACTCCGCCTGGGCCTGGACCGCGCCGAGAACCAGGATCGGCAACAGGGCGATGGCCATGGCCATGCCCATCCGGAAGCGGATGCCGTGAACCCGGGGCGAACGGGTCAGGAACCGCTTCATCGAACGGGGCACGCGAGACGCGAGACGCTGAACCGCCGCTGGGCCGTTGTCAGCCACCCGCTCAGGCCTGTCGCGCGCGGCTCAGGCGGTCCGCGTCGGCCAGAATGGAACGCATCGCATCGCCCGCCGGCCGCCCGTCACGACCGTAACCGCCACGGTCCAGCGTGGCCTGCAGCGCCTTGCGGGCGCGACTGACCCGGCTCTTCACCGTACCGACCGCGCACTGGCAGATCTCGGCCGCCTCCTCATAGGCAAAGCCCCCGGCACCCACCAGGATCAGCGCCTCGCGCTGCTCCTCGGGCAGGGTGTTCAGCGCCTGACGCAGTTCATCCAGGGCCACCGGCGCCTCAGGATCGTCCACGGCGACCAGGGTCCGTTCGGCGGCTTCCTGATCCAACTGGGTCGAGCGCCACGACCGGCGCTTCTCGGAATAGAATTGGTTGCGCAGGATCATGAAGGTCCAGGCCTTCATATTGGTGCCCATCTGATAGCTGGCCCGCGCGTCCCATGCCTTCATCATCGCGTCCTGCGCCAGGTCGTCCGCAGCCGTCGGGTCACCGGTCAGGGTCCGGGCGAAGGCGCGCAGATGCGGGATCAACTGGACCAGCTCGCGTTTGAAGCCTTCGTCATCGGCGGAGGGGGGCTTGGGCGCGGTCGAGCGCCGGCTGCCCACACTCACACCTTGTCTCCACCGGCCTTGCGCTCATCAGCCCGACGCAGGATCTCCAGAAACTCGTCAGGGACCGGCTCGTTGATCACCTCGTCGAACAGATGCCGCAGCTTCACGCCGATGGCCTGCTGACGAAGGCGGGCTTCCTCCAGAGGGGAGTCTCCAGAGCCGGATTTGCCTGCGCCGGGCTTGCGCCCCTGGTCGGGTGTGTCGATCATGGAGTCCCGGTCGCCAATATTGATCTCGATGGTGAAGGCGCGCCGACTGACACCGGCCTGTCGTTCTTCGACCCGTTGAACGTCGCGGGTTCACCCCGGTTCCGGGGTTGACGGCAATTAATGGTCAAGCTGGCGTGTGTCACGGGAACCGTTGCAGCACGGAGACGTTCTGCCCTTCAGGCCCGCCCGGGAAACGGGGCGGAAACACTGATTTCGTCGGGGACTATCTGAATGAGCCTTCTGGCCAGACTTGCGCCGCACCTGCCCTATGTGCGCCGCTACGCGCGGGCCCTCACCGGCGACCAGGCGACGGGCGACAACTATGTCCGCGTCGCCCTGGAAGCCCTGGCGGCAGGCGAGCGCCAGCTGTCTCCGGACATGACGCCCCGCGTGGCCCTGTATCATGTGTTCCATGCCATCTGGTCCTCGACCGGCGCGCAGCTCGAGGACATGATTGGTCTGGACGTCAACGACGCCTCCAGCCGCCTGATGCGCATTGCCCCGAAATCGCGGCAGGCGTTCCTTCTGACCGCTCTGGAAGGCTTCACGCCTTCGGAAGCTGCGCAGATCCTGTCGTCCGACGCCCAGGGGGTCGAGCGTCTGATTGCCGACGCCCAGGCCGAGATCGATGCCGAACTGGCCACCGACGTCCTCATCATCGAGGACGAGGCGATCATTTCTGCAGATATCGAGAGCCTGGTTCGTGAACTGGGCCACAACGTCACCGCCACGGCGACAACGCATGACGAGGCGGTCGAGGCGGTCGCCCGTCACCGCCCGGGCCTGGTCCTGGCCGACATCCAGCTGGCCGATGGCTCGTCGGGCATCGATGCGGTCAAGGACATCCTGAAGCGGTTTGACGTGCCGGTCATCTTCATCACCGCCTTCCCCGAGCGGCTGCTGACCGGCGAACGGCCCGAGCCGACCTTCCTGATCACCAAGCCGTTCCAGCCGGAAACGGTGAAGGCGGCGATCAGCCAGGCCCTGTTCTTCCATCCGTCACGCCAGACCCGGGAAGCCGCCTGACGACAGGCGCTATCTCATTGGGCACGAATGGATCAATCAGGCGTCGGGGCCGTGGGCTGACCGGTGGCCGTGGCGGGCGAGTCAACTGACGATTCGGCGCTGGTGTTGACGCCCCTGGACGCCCCGCTGAAGAACAGGAAGACCATCAGAAAGCCCACGACTGTCATGGCGATGGCGATGCCCATCTCGATCGAGATGCGGCGACCGCCCTTGCCCTGTTTCGTGTATTGCGCCTCGACCGGGCGGCCTTCGTGCACAGCTTCGGCGGCTTCGGAATGAGGATCGTCGTGGGACATGCAGGGCTCCGGCATCCTGGCGAAGGGATCGCAGAGGCAACGTCGTCGAAACGTCACCGTTCCCGACCCCGTCGTCATTCGCCCGGCGTACGAAAAGGATGAGACGGGGCGGAACCGTCCTGGCCCGCCGCGGTTATCAGCTTGCGGAGGCGGCGACGCCCCCTGACATGGATCGGCCACATGCCGGTCCTTGCTGCCTCCGCGCCTCATTCCCGATGATGCCACCTCCAAGGGCGACCCTGACCGGGTCGCCTTTTTCTTTGGCCTGAAGGCGAGGCTGCGCCATGATGGGTCTGCAAAAGAAACCAACCGGGAGACGACCATGACCCTGATAAACCGACAGTGGGTACTGCGCCAGCGGCCGCAAGGGCTGGTGCAGGACGCCGATCTGGAACTGGTCTCCGGCCCGGTGCCGGAACTGGGCGACGGTCAGGTCCTGATCCGCACCATCTATCTGTCCCTCGACCCGACCAACCGCACCTGGATGAACGACGCCGTCGGCTATCTCCCGCCCGTCGGCCTGGGCGACGTCATGCGCGGCCTGACCCTGGGCGTGGTCGAGCAGTCGCGATCGGAGCGGTTCAGCGTGGGCGACATCGTCTCGACCGCCATGGGCGGCTGGGGCGACTATGGCGTGGTGGCCGACAGCGGCGTGTCGAAGGTCCACCGCGCGCCCGGCCTGCCGCTGACGGCCCATATGTCGGTCATGGGCATGACCGGCATGACCGCCTATTTCGGCGTCACCGACGTGCTGCGGCCCGAACCCGGCCAGACCATGGTCATCTCCGCCGCCGCCGGGGCCGTCGGCTCGATCGCCGGCCAGGTGGCCAGGCAGCGTGGCGCGCGCGTCATCGGCATCGCGGGCGGACCCGACAAATGCCGCTGGCTGGTCGACGAACTCGGCTTCGACGGGGCGGTCGACTACAAGAACGAGGACGTGGGCGAGGCGCTGGACCGGCTGTGCCCGGACGGCATCGACCTGAACTTCGAGAACGTCGGCGGCGACATCATGATCGCCGTCTGGAACCGGCTGAACCTCAGGGCCCGGATGGCTGTGTGCGGCATGGTCTCGGCCTACAACGCCACCAAACGCCCGCCGTCGCCAGATCTCAGCCGTCTGATCACGCACCGGATGACGGTTCAGGGCTTCCTGGTGATGGACTATGCGCCGCGCGCGCGAGAAATGGTCGCCGAACTCGGTCCCTGGCTGGCGTCCGGCAAGGTCAAGTGGAAGGTCCATGTCGACCACGGCCTGGAGGGGGCCGTGACATCGCTGAATCGCCTGTTCACCGGCGACCACGACGGCAAGCTGCTGGTCCGCGTCTCCGAAGAGCCTGCCTGATGGCCGATCCCCTGCACGTCCATTTCGAGGATCTGGAGATCGGGCAGGTCCTGCAACTCGGAGCCTGCGCGGTCGACGAGGCGGCCATCGACGTGTTCGTGACCCATTTCGCGCCCGGCTGGGACCTGGCCTACGGCGCGCCCGACGCCCTGGTCTATGCCCTGTGGAGCCGGCTGCAGTCGGACAAGTCCGCGGGCTGGGCCCAGTCCAAGCTGCTGGCGGTGGACGGCCTGCGCTACATGCGCAATCCGCCTGCGGGCGAACTGCTTCGCGGCCGCATGACGGTGATGGGCAAGGATCCCGTCGGCGACGAAAAGGGCATCGTCATCGCCCAGCACGACCTGCTCGACGAAGGCGGCCGGCTGGTGTTCTCATGCCTGACGCGCGGGCTGTTCGTGCGGCGGTAGGCACAGCCTTCTCCCCCCCCCCCTTGGGGGAGGGAGAAACATCGTTCCTCGTGGCTCAGGCGTTCGCTGCGGTCGGCATTTCGGCCGCGCGCTGGAAGGCGAGCGCGATAAGGCGGTCCCAGCCCAGCAGCGACACCAGGTGGGCATAGATCTGGCCCAGGGCACCGTTGTCGCGCAGCTCGGCCAGCTTCTCGGGCGAAAGCGCTTTCAGCTTCTCTTCCGACACGGCGAAATAGTCGGCCAGCTTCTGCGGTTGCCCGGGGTTGCCCTTCTCGTCGCGCGGCGTGAACACGGCCTCGCGCACATCGAACAGGTCGAGTTCGGTCAGCAGGGCGACGAAGCTGTCGGTGCGCTGACGCTCCTGCTCGAAGTTGTTGCAGAACTCCATGGCCTGGGTGACGTATTCGGTCGGCTGGCCGTTCTCGAACAGCGGCACGCTTCCGCCTTCGGCGATGAACGGCGCGGCTCGGTCGATGCACAGAATCAGACGGCCTTGTCCGGCATCGTTGGCGAACACGAACGGATAGCGGCGAACATAGGCAGGAATATAGGCCTCGGGACGGAAATCACCGGCCGGGCTGACATACAGGTTCTCGCCCTGCCGCAGGCCCATCACGGCGCACGGCTGTTTGGTCTCGCCCAGGAAGACGATCGGATAGGACAAGGCACCCGGTGCGAACTCCGTCACGGTCATCGGCACGACATGAGACGCGCCGACGAAGGCATAGGGCTTGTCCAGGGCATTGACGCCCAGGGTGCCGTGCAACTCGGCCGACAGCGGCTGCGGCTGCGAATAGAACAGGACGTTGCCGTCGAGCTGGGGCATGCCGTTCGGTGCGGGCGTGGTGGTGTCGGTCATGGACGCGGGCTCTGGAATTGCAGGAAGGCGCGCTTCTAGCCGAACACGCCGGTTCGGGCAAACGCGTGCGCAGGACCGACGCCGGATTCATCCGGCAGGGCATTTTGCAACGCTGTTTTTCCCCCGGCGATCACGGTTCAGAACCGGTAGGCGAGGCCGAGACGCAGGTTACGACCCGGCAAGGGCGCGATGTCCTTCAGGAAGGAGACGTGCTCGCGGGCCTCCGCGTCCGTGAGGTTGCGCGCCTCGGCGAAGACCGTGACGTTGCGATCCGCGAGCGGTCGCCAGGCACCCGTCAGATTGACCAGGGTGTAGCCGTCGGTGCCCGGTTCGAACGCGGCGAGTTCGTCCTGTTGGCCGACATGGCGCACCTCCAGGCCGACGTCGAACGGCGTCGAGGCATAGGTGATCCGGCCGGTGACCGAATAGGGCGGAATGCGCGCGGCCGGCCCCAGGTCGGTGTCTGCGTGCACATAGTCGACCTGGCCCTCCAGCGAGACCGTGCGGTCCCCGCTGGACCAGACGGCGTAGGAGCCTTCAGCCTCGAAGCCGTAAAAGTCGGCATCGGTCTGCACGAACCGGAAGACCGGAAACGCCTCTCCGCCATCGGTGAAGACCGCGCCGGTGGGCCGTTCGTCGATGAAACCGTCGTAGCGCGAGCCATAGACGTGCAGGTCCCCCTCGAACGCGCCCGTCGCATAGTGGACCGTGGCCTCGAGCGTCGTGACCGTCTCGGTGTCCAGCGTCGGATCGCCCGTTTCATAGGCGGCGGTGGCGATGTGCAGGCCGTCGGCGAACAGCTCCACCTCGCTGGGCGCGCGTTCGTTGCGCGCCAGGCTCAGGGCCATGAACAGGCCGGGTGCCGGCCGGGCGAAGGCGGCAATCGAGGCCGAGACGTTGTCGTAGTCGCGTTCGATCTCGCGCGTTGTGCCCAGCGGCGTCGCGGTCAGTGTGCGGCGGTCGAAGCGCAGGCCACCTTCGAATCCGGTCGCGCCCCGGTCGTGGCGCTGGATCACATAAATCCCCTGCTCCTCGATCCGGGTCGAGGGCACATAGGCCTCGGCCCCGATGGCCGAGAAATCACGGGTCAAGGCCTGAACCCCGATCCCCCCGTTCCAGGCCCCCTTTTCGCCGACGGGCCGCTCCCGCTGGACCAGGTCGATGCGGCCTTCCTGTCCGTCGGATATAAAGATCGTGCCAGGCTCGCCCGGGCCCTCGAACTCGGTGTGGGTGTATTCGGCATGGCCATAGTTGCCGCGCAGGGCCGAAAAGGGCCCGGCGTCGAAGCGATATTCGCCGCGCACATCCTCGCGCGTCTGGTTCAGCCGGACGAAGACGTCGGGTTCGGCCACCGTGCCGTATTCGCTGTCGGTCTCCTTGTAGGCCATACCGATGAAGCCCCGGTCGCCGACGTACGACCCGCCCGCGCCCCACGCCTGCAGTTCCGTGGCGCTGTTGGGCTGGGTGTCGCTTTCGTCGCGCGCCACGCCGTCCGCCGCCGCCTTGCGCTCCGACAGGGAGGGCGAAGCAATGGCATAGTCGTCGGTCCGACGATCCACGCCGTCGACACTGAACACGAATGGCCCGGCCCCGACCGTCAGACGGCCGAAGATCGAGCGCCCGTCGTCGACGCTGGAGATCTGGGTCGAGATCACGCCATCGACGCCACGGTCGGGCTGTTCGGTCGGCACCCGGTTGTCGATGATGTTGACGACGCCGCCGATGGCCGATCCACCATAGATCAGGGTCGAGGGGCCGCGTACGATCTCGATCCGGCTGGCCTCGGCCGGGTCGGTAGCGACCGCATGATCGGGCGAGACGGCGCTGGCATCGATCAGGCCGATGCCGTTCGTCAGCACCTGAACCCTCGGCCCCGACAGACCCCGGATCACCGGGCGGCTGGCCCCCGGCGCGAAGCTGGTGGAGCGCAGGCCCGGCTGGCTGGACAACAGGTCGCCGAGCGACTGGGCCGGCGCCACCGCCAGCGCCTGTTCGTCGACGACATCGGTGGCGATCACCGAGGCGCGCTGGCTGACGCCATAGGGCGCGGCCGTGACGATGACATCGTCCACCTGGTCCACCTGTGGCCGGGACTGGGCAGCGGCGACGCCGCTCAGAGCCGTCCAGGCGCTCGCGGCGGACAGGAGGATGCGAAGGGGCGGGCGGACGATGTGCATGACGGGAACTCCAGACGCGGGTAGCGGCGTTAGTGTTATGAGATAACGTCACAGCTCGTCAAGCCATGACGGTTGCGGTCGGGGTGGACCCGTCCTAGCTGTGGGTCATGGGTTCCTCCTGCGATCACGACCATGCACCGGGCGGCCTGACCGCAGTCGAGATCGGCCGAGCCCTCGATCTCGCCGAACGCCGCTGCGTGGCGGGGGGCGAGCGGATGACCGCGCCGCGCCGGCGGGTGCTGGAGCTGCTGCTCGATGCGGGCGAGCCGGTGAAGGCCTATGACCTGATCGCCCGGTTCGGAACCGACGGCACGGCCGCCAAACCGCCGACCGTCTATCGCGCGCTCGAGTTCCTGGAAAAACAGGGCATGGCCCACCGGATCGCCTCGATCAGCGCCTATGTCGCCTGTTCGATGGGCGACCGCGCCCACGCCGCCGCCTTCCTGATCTGCGACTGCTGCGGCGCGACCGAAGAGATCACCCCCCCCGAAGGCGAGGCCCTGCAGCAGGCCGCGACGGCCTCGGGATATCTGCTGGAACGGACGACGATCGAAGGCCACGGCCGCTGCCCGGCGTGCCGCGTCGCCGCATAGGCCCTTCCCGCTGGCGTCCACCCGCCGCGATCCCTAAGTTCGGGTCATGGACGCCGCACGGCTCTTCCCGCCCCGTCGCCTCAGCGTTCCCATCGACAACCGGTGGGGCGGTGGAACCATGGCGGTGCTGGACTTCGGCGACCCGAAGCGGCCGGTCGATCTGATCTTCAGCCACGCCAACGGCTTCAACGCCGTCACCTATCGCTCCATCCTGGCGCCCCTGGCCTCATCGCTCCGCATCCTCGCCCCGGATCTGCGAGGGCATGGCGGCACCCGCCTGCCGACAGGAATGGACGGCCGTCGCGACTGGCACGACCACCGCGACGACCTGATCTCCTTGCTGGAGGCCTTTCCCGGTCCACCCGTGGTCATGGCCGGTCATTCCCTGGGTGGCACGTCCAGCCTGCTGGCGGCGGCAGAACGGCCCGACCGCGTGTCGCAGCTGGTGCTGTTCGATCCGGTCATCTGGGGCGGGTTGACGAACGTCCTGTTCCGTACGCCCCTGCTCCGTCGCTTCAGCGACCGTATTCCGCTGGTCAAGGCGGCCCGCCGACGCCGCGCGGTCTTTGACAGCCGCGAGCAGGCGCTGGCCGCCTATCGCGGGCGTGGCGCGTTCAGGGGCTGGTCCGACGCCGTGCTGATCGACTACCTCGCCGATGGCCTGACGCGGACGGACGACGGGTTCGCCCTGAGCTGCGCCCCGGCCTGGGAGGCGTCCAACTTCGTGTCCCAGAGCCATGACCCGTGGCGGGCGATGAGAACCTATCGCAAGCCCGTTCGCATCCTGAGGGCCGACACGGGATCGATCACACAGATGCCGCCTCACCCCCGCGGTCTGTCCCATGTCGCCGTCGAGACGGTCCCGGAGACGGGCCACCTGTTCCCGATGACCCGCGCCGATGTCGTGCGCGACGCCCTGTTCGACGCGGCGGTCTGATCAGGCCTCGGGAAGTTTGGCCTCATAGGCCTTGCGGTCGCGCAGGATCGCGGCGGCCCGAGCCTCCCGCTCCTGCTTCAGACGATTTTCGATCGCCACCAGTTCGCGGTTCTGCTGGGCCGAGGCCTCGGCGCGGCTGACGCCTTCGGCCCGCCCCGTGATGTCGGGCAGATAGATCGGCTGGACGCACGTGCGCCCTTCTGCATACCACCAGCGCCCGCTCTTTACGCAGGCGTCCTCGGGCTCGACATAGAACCGCTGCACGACAAACAGACCCACCATCAGCAGGGCGAACAGGCCGAAGAACAGTCCGCCGATGCGGCGCGCGGTCATGAAGCGGTTCATCTCAAATCTTGTCCCGGTGCGACGCCCGATCACGCCGCGTTACATTGACAGGCCGGTTCGCCCGTTCCATTCCCTGCCGCAACATTCCGGCGATCCTATGGACAGGCAAACATGAAGGTTCTCGTCCCCGTCAAACGGGTGATCGACTATAACGTCAAGGCCCGCGTGAAGGCGGACCAGACCGGCGTCGATCTGGCCAACGTCAAGATGAGCATGAATCCGTTCGACGAAATCGCCGTCGAGGAGGCCGTTCGCCTGAAAGAGGGCAAGGAGCATCACGCCGCCGGAACTGTGACCGAGATCGTGGTCGTTTCCATCGGCGTGCAACAGGCCCAGGAAACCATCCGCACGGCGCTGGCCATGGGGGCCGATCGCGGCATCCTGATCCAGTCCGACGCCGACCTCGAGCCGCTGGCCGTCGCCAAACTGCTGGCAGCTGTGGTCGCCGAGGAAAAGCCGGATCTGGTCCTGCTCGGCAAACAGTCGATCGATGGCGACAACAATGCGGTCGGCCAGATGCTGGCCGCCCTGCTCGACTGGCCCCAGGCCACCTTCGCCGCGAAGATCGAGATCGCCGATGGTCGGGCCACGGTCACGCGCGAGGTCGATGGCGGCAACCAGACCCTGTCGGCGGCCCTGCCGGCTGTCATCACCGTGGACCTGCGCCTCAACACCCCGCGCTATGCGTCCCTGCCCAACATTATGAAGGCCAAGAAGAAGGAGATCGCCATGAAGGCGGTCGCCGACTACGGCGTCGAAACGGCCAACCGTCTGACCGTCCTCAAGGTCACCGCCCCGCCGGTCCGCTCGGCCGGGATCAAGGTCGCCGATGCCGCCGAACTCGTGTCCAAGCTCAAGACCGTGGGAGCCCTGTAAATGGCCGTTCTCGTCATCGCCGATCACGACGCCACCCACGTCCGCGACACGACCCACAAGACCGTCACCGCCGCCCTGGCGCTGAGCCCCGACGTCGACGTCCTGGTCGTCGGCCAGAGGTCGAAGGGCGTCGCCGATGCGGCCACGCAGATCGCGGGCGTGCGCAAGGTGCTGCTGGCCGAGAGCGGCGAACTGGGCCACACCCTGGCCGAAGCCGTCACCGCCACCGTCGTGCCGCTGATGGCCGGCTATGACGCCGTGCTGTCGCCGGCGACCATGGATGGCAAGAATTTCATGCCGCGCATCGCCGCCAAACTGGACGTCGCGCCGATCTCGGACATCGTCGAGGTCGTCTCGGGCGACACCTTCATCCGTCCGATCTATGCCGGCAATGCGCTGGAGACCGTGCAGTCCTCGGACGGCAAGAAGGTCATCACCGTGCGTCCGACCGCCTTCACACCCGCAGCCGAAGGCGGGTCAGCCCCCGTCGAGACCGTCACAGGCACCGATGCGGGCAAGGCCGGCTTCGTCGGCGAGGAACTGGTCAAGTCCGACCGTCCCGAGCTGGGTGCGGCCAAGATCGTCGTCTCGGGCGGTCGCGCCCTGGGCTCGGCCGAGGAGTTCCACGCCGTGATCGAGCCCCTGGCCGACCGGCTGGGCGCCGCCGTCGGGGCCTCGCGCGCGGCGGTCGACGCCGGCTACGCACCGAACGACTATCAGGTCGGCCAGACCGGCAAGGTGGTCGCTCCCGGCCTCTACATCGCCGTCGGCATCTCGGGGGCCATCCAGCACCTGGCGGGCATGAAGGATTCCAAGGTCATCGTCGCCATCAACAAGGACGCCGACGCCCCGATCTTCCAGGTCGCGGACTACGGCATCGTCGGCGACTACAAGACCATCGTCCCGGAGCTGATGGCCGCCCTGGGCTGAGGCGGCGTTCAGACATCGAGCAAGGGCGCGGTGCCTTTCGGGCACGCGCCCTTTTTCGTGCCCGTAGTACACGCCGCTTGATTCATTTCGACGTTTAGCTAAATGTCGATTCATGAGCCAGGTGTTCAGAGCCCTTTCCGATCCGACCCGTCGCCGGGTGCTCCAGCTGCTGCGTCGGGGGCCGATGACGGCCGGCGAACTCAGCGACCGCTTCGACGTCTCCAAACCGACCATGTCGGCCCATTTCGCGGTGCTGAAGGAGGCCGATCTGGTCCACGCCGAGAAGGCCGGAAAGACGGTCGTCTATCACCTGAGGCTCTCGGTGCTCGAAGACGCCCTGCTGGGCTTCGTCCATTCGTTCGGCCTCGACGCACAGACGCCGACGCCCAAAGAGGAGCCTGTGAAATGAACAAGGACCTGATCAACAGCCTGGCCTGGGGCGGCGGCATCGTCGTTCTGGCGCTGTGTGCCAGCCTTGCCCGCACCCTCGGCTACATCGACCAGGAGACGACGCTTCGAATCGTCCTGGGCGTCACCGGCCTGATGATCGCCTCGTTCGGGGATCGCATACCGAAAAAGTTCGCGCCCAGCGCAGGAGCTCGAAAGGCCCAGCGCGTCGCCGGCTGGTCCATGGTTCTGAGCGGCCTCGTCTATGCCGGGGCGTTCGTACTCGCGCCGACGATGGTCACGGCGATGGTGATCGGATGCGGCGCGGTGATCCTCGGCCTGGCGGTGACGTTCGGCTACTGCCTTTCGCTGCGGAACCGTGCGAGGGCCGCCTGACGCGGTCGATGGCCCGTCTTGCCGTCAAACTGACCCCCGGCGCCGCCTCTGATCGCATCGACGGCTGGGACTTTGACCCAGAAGGCCGGCCGGTCCTGAAGGTCCGCGTGCGCGCCCGCCCGGTGGAGGGACAGGCCAACGCGGCCCTGATCCTGCTGCTGGCGAAATCGCTCGGCGTGCCACGCTCGACCCTGTCCCTGATGCGCGGCGGGCAGTCGCGCCTGAAAATGATCGAGGTCGAAGGCATGGAGGATGAGGACCTCCGAGCGCACCTTACAGGAATGTAATGTTTCCGCCTTTGACGGACGGCTTGCGACGCTTTTGTAATCCGAACGGTTCCGCGCCGTCGGCGCGACAGGGGAGCGTCCATCCATGATCCGTCACGCCTTGCGGGGCCCCAGCCTCGCCGTCGTCGCCTGCGCGCTGGCGCTATCCGCCTGCGCCACCACCGGGGACGGGGCCGCCGCGCCCGATGGCTCGGACAATGCCGGAGCCGACGCCGACCGGACCATGGCGCGCGGTCTCGACGCCTCGACCAATCTGGATCCCTTCCCCTCGACCTATCAGCCCCTGCCGCGCGACAATATCGCCATCGTCGGCGGGACGGTGCTGACCGGGACCGGCCAGAAGATCGAGAACGGCGTCGTCCTGGTCGCGGACGGCAAGGTCGAGGCGGTCGGCCCGGCCTCGACCCCGGTGCCCGCAGGATACCGCGTCGTCGACGCCCGCGGCCGCCATGTGACGCCCGGCATCATCGATGTGCACTCGCACCTCGGTGTCTATCCCTCGCCCGGTGTCACCGGCATGAGCGACGGCAATGAGGCGACCAGCCCGAACACCGCCCAGGTCTGGGCCGAACACTCGATCTGGCCCCAGGACCCCGGCTTCAATACCGCTCGCGCGGGCGGGGTCACGACGATGATGATCCTGCCCGGCTCGGCCAATCTGTTCGGGGGGCGGTCCGTGACGGTCCGGAACATCCCGTCGATCTCCATGCAGGGCATGAAATTCCCGGGCGCGCCCTATGGCGTGAAGATGGCCTGCGGCGAAAATCCCAGCCGCGTCTACGGCAGCCGCAACCAGTCGCCCGCGACCGGCATGGGCAATGTCGCCGGCTATCGCGCCGCCTTCATCGCCGCCCAGGACTACCGCGAGAAATGGGACAAGTGGCGCGAGACGGGCGAGGGCTCGCCCCCCACCCGCAACCTGCAGAATGAAACCCTGGCCGGGGTGCTGGACGGCTCCATCCTGGTCCAGAACCACTGCTACCGCGCCGACGAGATGATGGTGATGCTCGATATCGCCAGGGAGTTCGGCTACCGGATCACCGCCTTCCACCACGCCATCGAGGCCTACAAGGTCGCACCGCAGCTGGCCGCGGCCGGCGTCTGCGCCGACATGTGGACCGGCTGGTGGGGCTTCAAGATGGAGGCCCTGGACGGGATCGAGGCGAACACCGCCCTCGTCGATGCGCCCGAGGGCTCCTGCGCCGTCATCCACTCCGACGACGCCCGGCTGACCCAGAGGTTGAACCAGGAGGCAGCTGCCGCCCTGGCCGCCGGCCGCAATGCCGGCCTGGACATCTCCGAGGAACACGCCATCAGCTGGATCACCTCCAACGCCGCCCGCTCCATCGGCATCGGCGACGAGACCGGCTCGCTGGAGGCCGGCAAGCGTGGCGACGTCGTGATCTGGAGCGCCAACCCGTTCAGCGTCTATGCCCGCGCCGATCAGGTCTTCATCGACGGGGCGCTCACGTTTGACCGTTTCGACCCCCGCTACCAGCCCGTGTCCGACTTCGAGCTGGGCCAGCCGGGCTTCGGCCTGACCGCCGCCACCGTGAACGAGGGAGCCCGCTGATGCGCCGTTTCGCACTGATCTCGCTGACGGCGCTGGCCCTGTCGGCCATGCCCGCCCTCGCCCAGGAGCTCACCGCCATCACCGGCGGCCGCGTCCTGACCGGCACCTCGATCATCGAGAACGGCACCGTCGTCATCCAGAACGGCCGCGTCGTCTCGGTCGGCACCGGGGCGGCTCCCTCCGGGGCCCGCGTCATCGACGCGCGCGGCAAGGTCGTCGCGCCCGGCTTCGTCGCCGTGGATGCGGGGCTGGGAGCCTCAGAAGTCTCGTCGGTGGACGGGTCGGACGACCTCTCGAACAGCGCCAACACCATCTCGGCCTCGTTCGACGTCAGCTACGGTCTCGATCCGTGGTCCTTCACCCTGCCGGTCGCGCGTCTGGGCGGCATCACCCGCGCCATCGTGGTGCCGAACCATGCGGGGTCGGGCGGCGGCCTGCATCAGGACGACGGCGAGGTCGCCTTCGCGGGCGCAGGCGACGGCGGCTACCAGACGCCCGGCCTGTTCGCCGGCACGGCCTCGATCATCCACCTGGCCGCCGGAAGCGACATTCTGGTCAAGCCGCGCGTGGCCATGGTCGCGCCGTTCGGAGAGGCGGGGGCCGGTATCGCCGGCGGCGCGCGCGGGGCCCAGTTCGTCCAGTTCAGGGAAACCCTGGCCGAAGTCCGCCTCTATGCCCGCAACAAGGCGGCCTACGACCGCGCGGGTCTGCGCGATCTCAGCCTGTCCCGCGCCGATCTCGAGGCGTTGATCCCGCTCGCCAATGGCGACATGCCCCTGATCGTCACCGTGCGGCGCGCGGCCGACATACTTCAGGTGCTGCGCCTGGCCGATGAAGAGGGGGTCAAGGTCATCCTGGACGGTGCCGACGAGGGCTGGCTGGTCGCCTCGCAGATCGCGACGGCCGGCGTGCCCGTCCTGCTGAACCCGATCGAGAACCTGCCGGGCAGTATCGAGACCCGCGCCTCGCGCATGGAGAACGCCGCGGCCCTGAACGCGGCAGGCGTCGTCATCGCCATCAAGGGCAATGGCGTGCACCGCGCGCGCGAGGCCCGCTACAACGCCGGCAATGCGGTCTCGCACGGCCTGCCGTTCGAGGCGGCGATCGCGGCCCTGACCGTCAACCCGGCCCGCATCTTCGGCATGGGCGGCCAGTTCGGCGAACTGCGCGCCGGGGCCGCTGCCGACGTGGTGGTGTGGTCCGGCGATCCGCTGGAGCCCCTGTCCTCGGTCACCGCCGAGTTCATCAACGGCCAGGAACAGTCCCTGACCAGCCGCCAGATCCTGCTCCGCGACCGTTATCGCGCGGGCGGTCGGATCGATGGCGGCATGCCGGTAGCGTACGGACAGTAGGAACAAGGGACCCTCTCCCGGAGGGAGAGGGCTTGAGCGCCCGGGAGCCGTCAGGCGATCGGACTTGCGTGAAAGGGTGAGGGGTTAAGCCCTCACCGGCTTCCACCCTGACCCCTCACCCTTTCGGCTGGCGCATCGCTACGCTCTGCGAGTCTCAAGCCCTCTCCCTCCGGGAGAGGGAAGACCCGCCTGTAATTCGCCGCTCGCTTCGCCTATACGCGCGCAGATGAAGTTCCTCGACCAGGCCAAGATCTACATCCGCTCCGGCAATGGCGGGGCGGGCTCCGTGTCGTTCCGGCGCGAGAAATTCATCCCGAATGGCGGTCCGGACGGTGGCGACGGTGGCAATGGCGGCAATGTCTGGGTCGAGGCGGTCGAGGGGCTGAACACCCTGATCGACTATCGCTACCAGCAGCATTTCAAGGCCCCGACCGGTGGCCACGGCCAGGGCCGCCAGATGCACGGGGCCAAGGGCGAGGACATCGTGCTGAAGGTGCCGGTCGGCACCCAGGTGCTGGGCGAGGACAAGGAAACGGTCGTGCTCGACATGGTCGAGGCGGGCCAGAAGGAACTGCTGCTCAGTGGCGGCAACGGCGGCTGGGGCAATGTCCGCTTCAAGGGCCCGATCAACCAGGCCCCCCGCCACGCCAATCCGGGCCAGGAAGGCCAGGAGATGTGGATCTGGCTGCGGCTGAAGCTGATCGCCGACATCGGCCTGGCCGGCCTGCCCAATGCCGGCAAGTCGACCTTCCTCGCCGCCGCCAGCGCTGCGCGTCCCAAGATCGCCGACTATCCGTTCACGACGCTCGCCCCCAACCTCGGCATGGTCGACCTGTCGCCGGGCGAGCGGTTCGTCATCGCCGACATCCCCGGCCTGATCGAGGGCGCATCCGAGGGGGCCGGTCTGGGCACCCGGTTCCTGGGCCACGTCGAACGCTCGGCCTCCCTGATCCACCTGATCGACGGCACCCAGGACGATGTCGCCGAGGCCTACCGCATCATCCGCGGGGAGCTGGATGCCTATGGCGAGGGCCTGGCCGACAAGCAGGAGATCCTGGCGCTCAACAAGATCGACGCCCTGACCCCCGAGGCGCGCGAGGAGAAGGCGGCGGAACTGGAAGCCGTGGCCGGTCGCCGCCCGATGCTGGTTTCCGGCGTCTCCGGAGAGGGCGTGCCGGAACTGCTGCGCGCGGCCTGGGCCGAGGTGCGCAAGACGCGGGGCGAGATCGACGAGGAAGGCGACGAGATCGAGACCTTCGCCGACGGCTGGGTGCCTTAGGGTATGGACTTTCTCCCTCCCCCTCGGGGGAGGGCAGGTTGCGAAGCAACCGGGTGGGGGCGGCAAGGCAAGCGGCACGATCAGAGTCTGGGGCACCTTGCCCTCCCCACCCGGTCTTCGCTTCGCTGCGACCACCCTCCCCCGAGGGGGAGGGAGAATATCGCGACACCCCGGTTTGTCCGTGTTAGCTCACCCTTGAGCATAAGCCCGCCGCGAGTCCCGCCGCCTTGTCCTTCTTCCATGCCGGTCCCGCGCCCCAGGCGAGTGGCCCCCGATCCGGGGCGTTGAGGGACGGCCTGACCCTGATGCACGGCATGAAGGTCGGGCTGTTCGGCGGGTCGTTCAACCCGGCGCATGACGGCCACGCCCACGTTGCCGAAACCGCCATGCGGCGGCTGGATCTGGATCGGGTCGTCTGGCTGGTCTCGCCCCAGAACCCGCTAAAAGACGTCCGCCAGACGGCGCCCCTGGCCGAGCGCCTGGCCTCGGCCCGAGCGTTCGCCAGCGGGCCGCGCATGACCGTCTCCGATTTCGAAAGCCGCGCCGGTACTCTCTGGACCATCGACACCTTGCGGACGCTGAAGGCCCGGCATCCCGGCGTGCGGTTCGTCTGGCTGATGGGCTCCGACAATCTGGAGAGCTTTCACCGCTGGCGCGGATGGACCGACATCATGCGGATGATGCCAGTCGCGGTCGTCGCCAGACCGGGCTCCCTGCTGGAAAGTCGTTCGGCCCCCGCTGCCCGCCGCTTCGCCGGCCACCGCGTGGCTTCGGACGAGGCCCGCATGCTGCCCCTGATGGCCGCTCCGGCCTGGACCTATCTGACCGCGCCCCTGAACCCCAGTTCGTCGACGGCGCTGCGAAACAGGGGCGGGCCGAAGCTCGGCTAGAGAGGCTCCGCGCGCCGGGCGTTTGCGCGCCAGGGTCACAAGGTGACCTTTTGGCCCATCCATGCTAGAGAGCCTCTTTAGTGAATCCTCCCGGAGCCTTCCGCTGACCCCCTCGCCCGCGCATGACGCGCAAGACCATCCCGATCACGACGACGCCGTGTCCAACACGGCCCACGAGATGGACGCCATCGAACCCATCCACGCCGAGGACGGCGACGACGGTTCGGACGAAGACCTTTCCGACGATTCCGCCGAGGATTTCCCGCTGTTCGGCGCGGACGACGACGCCGACGACGTGTCCGGCTTCGACCGCCAGGGCGTGGTGCCCACCGGCTCGAACCCGCTCGAGACCGCCCTGTTGTCCAAGCTTGACGAGGACAAGGCCCAGGACATCGTCCTGATCGACCTGAAGGGCAAATCCCCGATGGCCGACACCATGATCGTGGCCTCGGGCCGCTCGCACCGTCACGTCGGCGCCCTGGCCGACCATCTGCTGCGCACGCTCAAGGAACAGGGTCTGGGCCGCGCCAAGGTCGAGGGTCTGCCGCACTGCGACTGGGTCCTGATCGATGCCGGCGACGTCATCGTCCACCTGTTCCGGCCCGAAGTGCGGATGTTCTACAACATCGAGAAGATCTGGGCCGTCGACAGCGCGCACCGGACGGCAAACGCCTGATCCAACCATGAAGCTGGCGATCTTGGCGATCGGCAAACCCGGGCGCGGTCCCGAGGCCGCGCTCGCCAGCGACTATGCCGCCCGCGCGACCGCCGCCGGGCGGGCGCTGGGGCTGGGCCCGCTCGATCTGATTGACCTCGATCCGCGAAAGACCGGCAAGGCGCCGGAGGCCGAGCTGATCCTGGCCGCGGCCGAGGGCGCGCATCTGATCGCCTGCGATGAACGGGGCCGGACCTGGCCCAGCCGCGCCTTCGCCGACCATATCGCCGCCCTGCGCGACCGGGGCGAGCGGCGGCTGGTCTTCGCCATCGGCGGGGCGGACGGACTGGATGCCGGCGTGCTGGGGGCCGCCGGATCGACCCTGGCCTTCGGGCCCCAGACCTGGCCCCATGCCCTGGCCCGCGCCATGCTGGCCGAGCAGCTCTATCGCGCCGTGACGATCCTGGCCGGATCACCCTATCATCGGGACTGATGAATCGGCCCGCCCTCCTGTCCCTGATGATCGCCCTGTCGGCCCTGCCGGCCGCGGCATCGGTGCAGGACGATCTCGAACTGCTTCAGGCCCGCTATCGCGACGAGGTCATCCGCGCCCGCCGCCTGCGCGCAGACGCGGCCGAAGCGGCCGTCTCCCTGGCCGCACTCGACCGTCAGCTGACATCGTTGCGGCAGGACCAGACCGCTGACGACGTCCAGATGTCGGCCCAACGCCAGCGTCTGCGAGACCTGTCCCGACGCGAGGCCGTCCTCGTCACGGAACTGGCCCGCACCCGCGACGCCCAGGGCCGCCTGTTCTCGGCCCTGCAGATGATGAGCCGCAAGCCGCCGCCACCCCTGCTGGTCCCGGCCGACCGCGCGGTCGATACCGTCCGGGCCGCCATCCTGATGAAGGCCATGTCCCCGGCGCTACAGCGGCGCGCCGCGGGCTTCGATGCGCGCCAGGCCGAAGTGCGCCGCATCCGCCGTCTCGCCGTCCTGGCCAGCGAGCGGCTGCTGACCAGCGAGAGCGCCCAGGGAGATCGCCGCGCCGAGATCGAGGACCTGGTCGCCCGCCGCTCCGCCCTGCTGGCCGTGCTCAAGGCCGACGCCGACCGGGCCGAGCGCGCCTCGGCCGCGCTGGAGACCCGCATCCGCAATCTGGGTGGCCGACCGGCCGATATCGCCCCGTCCAGGGACGCGACCCCGGCCATGCGCCTGCCCGCCGGACGCGCACGCCTCACCCCGCCGGTCTCCGGTTCGCCCACCGTCCGGTTCGGACGCGGCTCCAGCGGCTGGCGCTGGCCGTCCAGCGCCGGTCCGGTCGCCTCGCCCGCCGCCGCCCGCGTCGACTATGCCGGTCCTCTGAACGGCTGGGGCCAGGTGGTCATCCTCGATCTCGGCCCCGGCTGGCGCGCGGTCATCGCCGGTCTGGACGGAGTCTCGGTCGCCTCCGGAGACCAGATCGCCGACGGCCAGTCGGTCGGCACCGGCACGGCGGGCGGTGAGGTCTATCTGGAGCTGCGCCGCGAGGATCGCCCCGTGGATCCGGCCCCCTATCTCTAAAGTGCGGAAACAGGCGAAACCGCTTCCCATGCCCGCCCCGCACTGATTTTATCCACCGACGCGACGTCGCCACGATTTCATCGTGACATGTCGTTCCATGACCCTGCCGCCGGGCCGGCGGGCTGAAAGAGACCGAATGCGTAAACTGTTCATCGTCGGCGGTGCCGTCCTCGCCCTGGGGCTCAGCGGCATGACCGTGGCGTCCCAGACGCCGAGGAACGAGACGTTCCGCATGCTGCAGCTGTTCGGCGATACCCTGGCGGTGGTCGAGCAGTATTATGTGGTCCCGGTCGACAACAAGAAGCTGATCGAGGCGGCCCTGGCGGGCATGATGACCGCGCTGGATCCGCATTCCAACTATCTGTCCCCGGACGGGTATGGCGACCTGCAGGAGCGGACAACCGGCGAATACTCCGGTGTCGGTCTGACCATCTCTGCCGAGGGCGGCGTGGTGAAGGTCATCTCGCCGATGGACGACAGCCCCGCCGCGCGCGCGGGCGTCAAGGCCGGGGACGTCATCTCGGCCATCGATGGCCAGAACGCCTCGGGTCTCACGGTGTCGCAGGTGTCGGACAGGCTGCGCGGTGCCATGGGCACATCGGTGAAGGTGACCTTCCTGCGCGACGGCGAGGACCCTCTGGAGACCACCCTGGTCCGTGAGGTCATCAAGGTCGAAAGCGTGACCGGCCGCCTGGAGGGCGATTTCGGCTATCTGCGCATCTCGACCTTCAACGAGAACACCGGTCGCGAACTGGCTGCCGCGATCCAGAAGATCAGGACCGAAAAGCCCGATGTGAAGGGCTTCGTGCTGGACCTGCGCAACAACGGAGGCGGCCTGCTGACAGCCGCCATCGACGTGTCCGATACCTTCCTGCAACGCGGCGAGATCGTCAGCCAACGGGGACGCAAGCCCGACCAGATCGAACGTTATGCCGCCCGGCCCGGAGACCTGACCGGCGGCCTGCCGCTGGTGGTGCTGATCAACTATGGATCGGCCTCGGCGTCCGAGATCGTCGCCGGCGCGCTGAAAGATCAGGAGCGGGCGACCCTCGTCGGCCTGACCAGCTTCGGAAAGGGCTCGGTCCAGACCGTGATCCCGCTCAGGAACGGTCAGGACGGTGCGCTGTCGATCACCACGGCGCGCTACTACACCCCGTCCGGCCGCTCGATCCAGAAGATCGGCATCGAGCCGGACCTGGAAGTCGCCCGCAACGCGGCGGAGGCCCGCATCGTCTCCCGCTCCAGCTTCATCTATTCCGAAGCCGCCTATGCCACGGCGCTGGACGCCTCGATCGGCGCGGAACGCAAGGGCGCCCATACGCCCCGCGAGGCCCCCGGCGAGGACTATGACAAGGACGCCGACTACCAGCTGCAGCGCGCGCTTGACGTGCTCCGTGCCGGTGGTGACCTGACCCGCCTGGCCGCCGCGCCCGACGGCATCGTCATCAACGACGGTACGATCCAGACGGCCGCGGTCGATACGACGGAAGAGCCAGAGGGCGAATAGGCAAGGCGCGAACGGGCAAGAAGCGCGCTCAAGTCGGGAGGCTCCGCGAGCCGACCATAGCGCGCCGCGTCAGCGGCCAGAAACATGCCTAACGCGCCGTTAGGCTTTCTTAACCGAAGGCCGTTCATAGTCGTGGGCGAAGGTCGAGGTCCGGAAATCCGTCCGGGCCCTGTATCGAGCGTCCGCCCACCATGTTCGCCAAGCGCCAGTCCGCCCTCGCCGCCGCCGCCGGTGCCCCACCTCCGGGTCGGGGTCTGAAGCTCGACTTCAAACCTGTCGGGGCGATGCTGAAGAAACCGCCCGTCGCCGTGGGGGCCGCTGGCCTGCTGCTGCTGGGCACCATCGCCCTGTTCCTGACCGTGCTGGGCGACCCCCGTGCCGGCACGCCGTCGGCGCGCGTTTCCCTGCACCGCCCCGCCCCTGTCGCTCCCCCCGCGCCTTCGGGGCTGGAGGCGTTCAGCATGGGTGGATTCGGGGCCTGGCAGGGTCTGTCGGGGGTTGCCGTCGATCCCGCCACCGGCGCGGCCGGCGGCGACGCCCTGATCACCCTGCCCGACGGAGCCACCGTCGCAGGCGGCTCGGCCATCGCGGCCCCGCCACAGCCGGCCCAGCCCTTGGTCGCGGCCCCCATCGCCGGCCTCAGCCAGCCGGGTCCGCTGGGGCCTCTGCCCGTCATCGCGCCCGACGGCCGAGTCCCGGCCCAGGCCTATGCCCGCCCCTTCCGCCCGAACGGCAAGCCGACGGTAGCCCTGATCGTCGGCGGCCTCGGCCTCAACGCCGTGACCACCCGCGCCGCGATCGAGCGCCTGCCCGCCGAGGTCACCCTGTCCTTCGTGCCCTATGCCGAGGGCCTTCAGGGCTGGATCAACCTGGCCCGCGCGCAAGGGCACGAGGTGATGATCGAGATTCCGATGGAGCCGACCGGTTATCCCAACACCGACCCCGGCCCCTATACCCTGCTGAACAATGCCACCCCCGACGACGTCCAGGCCAAGATGAACTGGCTACTGGGCCGCGCGACCGGCTATTTCGGGGTCACCAACTATCTCGGCGACCGGTTCGTGACCTCCGACACGGGCATGAGCGCCTTCCTCGGCATCCTGCGCCAGCGCGGCATCGCCTTCCTCGACGACGGCTCGGCCCGTCGCCGGCCGGGGGCCTGGGCTCGCGCCAGCGCCGACAGCATCATCGACGAGACCCAGACCCCCGCCGCCATCATCGGTGCCCTCAACATGCTGGAGGCCACCGCCAAGACCCGCGGCGCGGCGCTGGGCACCGGCTTCGCCTATCCCGTGACGGTCGAGGCCGCCGCCCGCTGGACCGCCGGTCTGGAAGCCCGCGGTCTGCAACTGGCCCCGGCGTCGGCGATGACGCAGAGGCCGGGGCGCTGATGCGCAGGCAGCAGGCAGTAGGCAGTAGGCAGTAGGCAGTAGGCAGTAGGGTGTCGCGGTCGTGCGGGCCCTTAAAAGCTCGGGACAGCCCTCCACCATTTTTCTTGCTTCCTGCTGCCTACTGCCTACTGCCTAATGCCTCATGTCTGACTTCCCCCGCCACCGCCCCAACGTCGGCGTCGTCCTGTTCAATGCCGTGGGCCAGGTCTGGTACGGCCGTCGCGCCGGTCAACCGACGGACCATGCCTGGCAGTTCCCGCAAGGCGGGGTGGACAGGGGCGAGGACCTCGAGGCCGCCGCCCGGCGCGAGCTGGAGGAAGAGACCGGCGTCACCTCCGCTGCGCTGATCGGCCGCACCGAGGGCTGGATCGTCTACGACTTCCCCGAGGCCCTGAAACTGGCGCACAGGCTCGAGGGCCGGAAGCCCTGGGACGGCCAGAAGCAGGTCTGGTTCGCCTTCCGTTTCACCGGCGACGAGGCCGAGATCGCCCTGAACCGCCACGACGAGATCGAGTTCGACGCCTGGCGCTGGGGCGACCTGTCGGAGGCCTGCGACCTGATCATGCCGTTCAAGCGCGCGGCCTATGAACAGGTCGTGGCGGCGTTCAGCCGGTTCACGCCCTGATCTTCCCCCGTTCGCTACGCCCGGGGTGAGGATCGCCGCAACGCCAGCCGGACAAGCCCTGTCAACGCCACCAGCGCCCAGGCCCCCTCCATCAGCGCCGCCGACAGGTTGAAGTCCACCGACAACGACCACAGGATCAACAGTGCCCCGGCCAGGTTCAGGCACAGCGCCGGCCATTGTTTGGGATCGAGCCGTCCCGCCGTCGCCCCGGCATAGGCCACCAGAATCAGCAGGACGCCGAAGATCCCGGCGATGTCGATGAGGCTCACGCCCCCCATCCTATTGGGCAGCGATCTCGGTGGCTTCCTCGGCCAGGATGGACAGGCCGGCGGGGGTCACGTCGGCGAAGCCCCCGCGCACCGTGAAGGTCCGCCGCGACGATCCGTCGAACACCGTGACCGGGCCTTCACGCAGGGCGGTCATGAAGGGCGCATGGTCGGCCAGGACGCCGAAATCGCCCTCGACGCCCGGCGCATCGACCTGATCGACGAGGCCGGAGAAGACCTCGCGTTCCGGCGAGACCAGCGAGAAGCTGAGCTTGCCCGCCATTACGCCGCGTCCGCCGCCAGCTTCTGGGCCTTCTCGACGGCTTCCTCGATGGGGCCGACCATATAGAAGGCGGCTTCGGGCAGGTGGTCGTATTCACCGGCGACGATGCCCTTGAAGCTGCGGATGGTGTCGGCCAGTTCGACGAACTTGCCGGGCGAGTTGGTGAACTGCTCGGCCACGAAGAAGGGCTGGGACAGGAAGCGCTGGATCTTGCGGGCGCGCGACACGATCAGCTTGTCCTCTTCCGACAGCTCGTCCATGCCCAGGATGGCGATGATGTCCTTCAGGGCCTTGTACTGCTGCAGGACTTCCTGGACCGAACGGGCCACCAGATAGTGATCCTCGCCGATCACCAGCGGGTCCATGATCCGCGAGGTGGAGTCCAGCGGGTCCACGGCGGGGAAGATGGCTTGGGCGGCGATGTCGCGGTTCAGCACGGTCGTCGCGTCCAAGTGGGCAAAGGAGGCGGCCGGGGCCGGGTCGGTCAGGTCGTCGGCGGGAACATAGATGGCCTGGACCGAGGTGATCGAGCCCTTCTTGGTCGAGGTGATGCGCTCCTGCAGATTGCCCATCTCGGTCGCCAGCGTCGGCTGATAGCCCACCGCCGACGGGATGCGGCCCAGCAGGGCGGACACTTCCGAACCGGCCTGGGTGAAGCGGAAGATGTTGTCGACGAACAGCAGCACGTCCTTGCCTTCCTCGTCGCGGAAGTATTCGGCCTGGGCCAGGCCGGTCAGGGCGACGCGGGCGCGGGCGCCGGGCGGCTCGTTCATCTGGCCGTAGACGAGGGCGCATTTGGAGCCTTCGGTCGAGCCGCCGTTCTTGGACGGGTCCACGTTCACATTGGACTCGATCATCTCGTGGTACAGGTCGTTGCCCTCGCGGGTGCGCTCACCCACGCCGGCCAGAACCGAATAACCGCCATAGGCCTTGGCGATGTTGTTGATCAGCTCCTGCATGGTCACGGTCTTGCCCACGCCGGCGCCGCCGAACAGGCCGATCTTGCCGCCCTTGGTGTAGGGGCAGATCAGGTCGATGACCTTGATCCCGGTGACCAGGATTTCCGACGAGGTCGACTGTTCCTCGAAGCTGGGCGCCTCGCGGTGGATCGGGCGGAACATCGTCGTCTTCAGCGGGCCCTGTTCGTCGATCGGCGCGCCGACGACGTTCATGATGCGACCCAGGGTGCCCGGACCGACGGGGGCCAGGATGGAGGTGCCGGTGTCGACGACGGCCTGGCCGCGGGTCAGACCCTCGGTGGTGTCCATCGAGATGGTGCGAACCATGTTCTCACCCAGATGCTGGGCGACTTCCAGGACCAGGGTGAAGGGCTCGCCCGTCTTCTGGTCGACGTTCTGTGTCTCCAGCGCGTTCAGGATGGCGGGCAGCTGGCCGGTGAACTCCACGTCCACGACGGCGCCGATGACCTGGGCGATCTTGCCCACGCCGGTGCCGGCGGTGACCACGGCATTGCCGGTGGCGGCGGCTTTCGGTGCCTTGGGAGCGGCAGGCTTCCGGGCGGCGGGCTTCTTGGCGACGGTGTCGGTCATCGGTCGGGGTCCGTTCTTATCGTGTGTCTGTCAGGATCGGAGGATCAGAGCGCTTCCGCGCCGGCGATGATCTCGATCAGTTCGGTGGTGATCTGGGCCTGGCGCTTGCGGTTGTATGTCAGCCGAAGCGAGGTGATGAGTTCGCCCGCGTTGCGGGTGGCGTTGTCCATGGCGCCCATCTGGGCCCCGAAGAAGCTGGCCTGGTTCTCATATAGCGCGGCCAGGACCTGGGTCGTCAGGTTGCGCGGCAGCAGCACGTCGAGGATTTCCTCCTCCGACGGCTCATAGTCATAGACCGCGCCGTTCAGGTCGACCGGGGGGGCGTCGCCATCGACCACGGCGGGGATCAGCTGCCTGGGCGTCGGCACCTGGGAGATCACCGACTGGAAGCGGCTGTAGAACAGGGTCACGACGTCGGCGTTTCCGGCCTCGAACTCCTCGGCGATCAGACGGGCGATCGGCTCGGCGGTCGTCATGCCGATGACCTTGTGGTCGCTCAGCTCGAACGTCCGGATGATCCGGCCGCCGTACAGGCGGGTCAGGCCGTCGCGGACCTTGCGGCCCACGGCGACGATCCGGACGTCCTTGCCGTTTGCGATCAGGGTATTGATCCGTTCCTTGGCGGCGCGGATGACATTGGTGTTGAACCCGCCGGCCAGACCCTTGTCGCCCGTGGCCACGACGATCAGGTGTTTCTGGTCCTTGCCCGTGCCGGACAGCAGTTTGGGCGCGCCGTCGCCCGACACGCCCGCCGCCAGATTGGCGATGACGGCGGCCATCTTGCGGGCATAGGGACGCGCGCTTTCGGCCTGCCCCTGGGCACGCTTCAGCTTGGCCGCGGCGACCATGTTCAGGGCCTTCGTGATCTTCTGCGTGGATTTCACGCTTTCGATCCGGTTGCGCATTTCCTTGAGGCTGGCCATCGGGCGCTACTCTCTCAGCTTTCCGGGGTCAGACTTAGGCGAAGGTCTTGGCGAAGGCTTCGATCGCGGCCTTCAGCTCGGCTTCCAGCTCCTTGGACAGGGCCTTGGTCGACTTGATGGCGTCCAGCGTCGACTGATGGGCCGAGTGCATCCGGGCCAGCAGTTCGGCCTCGAAGCGACCGATGTCGGCCACGGCGATCTTGTCGAGGTAGCCGCGCGTGCCGGCATAAACCGAGACGACCTGCTCCTCGACGGTCAGCGGCGAGTACTGGGGCTGCTTCAGCAGTTCCGTCAGACGGGCGCCGCGCGCCAGCAGCTGCTGGGTCGAGACGTCCAGGTCCGAGCCGAACTTGGCGAAGGCGGCCATTTCCCGGTACTGGGCCAGCTCGCCCTTGATCGAACCGGCGACCTGTTTCATCGCCTTGATCTGGGCCGAGGAGCCCACACGCGACACCGAGATGCCGACGTTCACGGCCGGACGGATGCCCTGGTAGAACAGATCGGATTCCAGGAAGATCTGACCGTCGGTGATCGAGATCACGTTCGTGGGGATGTAGGCCGACACGTCGTTGGCCTGGGTCTCGATGATCGGCAGGGCGGTCAGCGAACCCGAACCATTGTCCTCGTTCAGCTTGGCCGAACGCTCCAGCAGGCGGCTGTGCAGATAGAAGACGTCGCCCGGATAGGCTTCGCGGCCCGGCGGGCGGCGCAGCAACAGGGACATCTGGCGGTAGGCCACGGCCTGTTTGGACAGATCGTCATAGATGATCAGGGCGTGCATGCCGTTGTCGCGGAAGAACTCGCCCATGGCGGTGCCGGCGAACGGGGCCAGGAACTGCAGCGGGGCGGGCTCCGACGCCGTGGCGGCCACGACGATGGTATAGTCCAGGGCGCCGCGCTCCTCGAGCGTCTTGACGATCTGGGCGACGGTCGAGCGCTTCTGGCCGATGGCGACGTAGATGCAGTACAGCTTCTCGCCTTCCGAGGCGCCTTCGACGTTGATCGACTTCTGGTTCAGGATCGCGTCGATGGCCACAGCGGTCTTGCCGATCTGGCGGTCACCGATGATCAGCTCGCGCTGGCCGCGGCCGACGGGGATCAGGGTGTCGATGGCCTTAAGGCCGGTCTGCATCGGCTCGTGCACCGACTTCCGGGGGATGATGCCCGGAGCCTTCACGTCCACGCGGCGGCGTTCTGTGAACTGGATCGGGCCCTTGCCGTCGATCGGCTCACCCAGCGGGTTGACGACACGACCCAGCAGGCCCTTGCCGACCGGCACGTCCACGATCTCGCCCAGGCGGCGGACCTCATCGCCCTCGGCGATCTGGGCGTCGGCACCGAAGATCACAGCCCCGACGTTGTCGCGTTCCAGGTTCAGGGCCATGCCCTTCACGCCGGCCTTGGGGAACTCGATCATCTCGCCGGCCTGGACGTTGTCCAGACCATGGATGCGGGCGATACCGTCGCCGACCGACAGGACCTGACCCACGTCGGACACGTCGGCTTCGACGCCGAAGTTGGCGATCTGGGACTTGAGGATGGCCGAAATCTCGGCGGCGCGGATGTCCATGGTCGGGCTCTCTGGCTTTCGTCTTCCTGGGCGTCGGCGGCGAGGCCGACGGTCAAATCGTGGTGCAGCCTATGCGCGCTGCAGTCTGGTTTATGAAGCGGGTCAAGCCCGCTTCAGGGCGAACTTCATCTGGTCGAGCTTGGTCTTCAGCGAGGCGTCGAACAGTTTCGAGCCGACCTTGACCTTCAGTCCGCCGAGGATCGAGGGATCGACGCGGGCGGTCATTTCCGGATCCTTGCCGAGCGCGGTCGTCAGGGCGGTCTTGATGGCCTTCAGCTGGGTCGCCGTCAGGGCCTGGGCCGAGACGACCTCGGCCGCCACAACGCCGGTGTGGCGCGCATACAGGGCCTCGAAGCCGGTGATGACGCCGCCGAGGTCGCGAGCCCGGCCGTTCTGGGCCAGCAGACCCAGGAAATTCCTCGTGGTCGTCTCGAACTTCGCGACTGTGGCGATGGCGGTCAGGCCCTTGCCCTGATCCTCGGCCGACAGGATCGGCGACGTGGCCATGCGGCGCAGGTCGGCGCTCTCGATCCAGGCCGCCTTCAGCGACTTCAGATCGGCGCGGACGGCGTCCAGCCTGCCCGTTTCCAGGGCGAGATCGAACAGCGCCTGGGCATAGCGCGCGCCGACTTCCGTCGTTCTGAAATCGTCAGCCAAGGCCTGTCCGTCCGAATACGTATCTGTTCAAACAACCGGCCGCGAGCCTCGCGCCGGTCAAAGGCTTGAAATGCTTAAGGAAAGCACGCCAATGGCTATTTCGTCCGAAACACCCTCTGGAAGCCGGGCGCCTGATAGCATGGGCTTTTGCCGGTCGCAACCGACGGGGCGCGGGTCGGGGGACCTGCTCCGGAGCCTGATCCACGCTTTCGGTCGGACCCGCGCCGGGAGGCAACCTCAAACGATCAGGCTCTAAGCCCCCGCCTTCTTCGCAAAGCCCCAGGCCGCAGCGGCCAGGGGTTCGACCTGTGCGGCCATGGAGCGCGCCTGGGGCGAGGCGGCGGTGCCATCACGCACGCGCCCGGCAATGCCCTGGCAGATGGCGGCGAGGCGGAACAGGTTGTAGGCGAACAGCCAGTCCAGATGCGCGGGGGCGGCCGTCCCCGACTGCTCGCAGTAGCGGGCGACCGTCTCCTCGACCGAGGGAATGCCCAGCGCCTTCAGATCGGCACCCCCCAGACCGTTTCGAAGTGTCGCAGGGATGGCCCAGCCGATCAGCAGATAGGACAGGTCCGCCAGCGAATCGCCCAGGGTCGACAGCTCCCAGTCCAGAACGGCCCGAACCTGCGCCGTGTCGGGAGCCATGATCAGGTTGTCCAGCCGGAAGTCGCCGTGAACGATCCGCGTCGGCCCCTGTGGCGGCAGGTCCCGGGGCAGGAAGGCGATCAGCCGATCCATGTCGGCGATGGGGCCCGTTTCCGACGCCCGGTACTGTTTGGTCCAGCGCGCGGTCTGGCGCTCGAAATAGTTGCCGGGGCGGCCGTAGTCGCCCAGGCCGATGGCGTCCGGATCGAACCGGTGCAGGGCGGCCAGGGCATCGACCTGGGCCCGGTAGATCGCGCCTCGCTCCCCGGGCTCTATGCCGGGCAGCTTCAGGTCCCACAGCACCCGGCCCTCGACCCTGGCCATGACATAGAACATCGAGCCGATCACGGTCTCGTCGACGCACAGCGCATGGGGCCGGGCCACCGGGTAGCCCTGGGCATACAGGGCCGAGATGACGGTGAACTCGCGGTCGACGGCGTGGGCGCTGGGCAGCAGGCTGCCGGGCGGCTTGCGCCGCAGCACATAGGCGGCCCCGGGCGTGACCAGCTCATAGGTCGGATTGGACTGTCCGCCCTTGAACTGACGGATCGTCAGAGGCCCGGCATAGCCATCGACGTGGTCGCCCATCCAGCGGTCCAGGGCTGCCTCGTCCAGCCGGTATCGGGCATCGACCTCGCGGGTGCCGGAGAAGGTGGACTGGGCGTCTTCGATAGCGGCGGTGTCGGTCTGGGTCATGCGGCAGCGATGATGGCGGCCTTCACCGCGCGACGCCAGCCCTCGAGCAGCCGGATTCGTTCGACATCGTCCATGCGCGGTGTCCAGACGGCGGGAGCCTCGTCATTGTGCGGCTCCAGACGGTCGATCAGCCCGGCGCCCCGCGCCGCCAGACGGGCAGCCCCCAGGGCGGTCATCTCCTGAAACGCCGGACGCTCCACCGGCACGCCGCAGATGTCGGCCACGAACTGCATGGCGAAGGCGTTGGCCGTGACGCCGCCGTCGACCTTCAGGACCTTCAACGGCGGGGCCCCGTCCTTTTCGAGTGCGTCCAGGAGGTCGCGCGTCTGATAGGCTAGGGCCTCCAGGGCCGCCCGGACGAAATGCGCCGGCTTCGCATCCCGCGTCAGGCCGACGACCGTCCCGCGCGCGTCCGGCTCCCACCAGGGCGCGCCCAGGCCCGTGAAGCCGGGCACCAGATAGACGCCGCCGTTGTCGGCCAGGGTCTGGGCCACGGCCTCCGACTGGCGACTGTCGGTGATCATCCCGACCCCGTCCCGCAGCCACTGGATCGCCGAACCCGCCGAAAAGATCGATCCCTCCAGCGCATAGGCGACGGCCCCGCCAACCGAATAGCCCAGCGTGCCCAGAAGGCGGCTGGTCGAGGACACCGGCGCATCGCCGACATTGGCGACCAGGAAGGCCCCTGTGCCGTAGGTGATCTTGGCGTCGCCGGGCTTCAGCGCGCCGTGCCCGACCAGCGCCGCCTGCTGGTCCCCCGCCGAGCCCGTGATCGGCAGGGCGCGGCCGAACAGGGCGGGGTCGCACGCGCCCATCGGCCCGGCACAGCCGACGATGCGCGGCAGGGCGGCCTTCGGCACGTCGAACAGGTCGCACAGGTCGTCGCGCCACTGGAGGGTGTGGAGGTCCATCAGCGAGGTGCGCGACGCATTTGTCGCGTCCGTGACGTGGCTGGCCCCGCCGGTCAGCTTCCAGATCAGCCACGATTCGATCGTTCCCAGTAGCACCTCGCCGACCGCCGCCCGCGCGCGCGCGCCAGGCACCGTATCCAGCAGCCAGGCGAACTTGGTCGCGGAAAAGTAGGGGTCGAGGATCAGGCCGGTCGTCGCCTGGACCCTCTCCTCATGGCCCTCGACCGCCAGCCGGGTCGTGACCGCGGCCGTGCGGCGGTCCTGCCAGACGATGGCCCGGTGCAGGGGCTCGCCCGTCGTGGCGTCCCAAAGGACGGAGGTCTCCCGCTGGTTGGTGATGCCGATGGCGGAGAAGCGCCCGACACCCCCGGCCTTCCCGATCACCTCGCGACAGGTCTGGACCGTCGCGGTCCAGATCTCGGCGGCGTCATGCTCGACCCAGCCGGACTTCGGGAAATGCTGGGCCAGTTCGATCTGGCTGACCGCAATGGGATGCAGGCCGTGGTCGTCCCGAAGCTCGAAAGCGATGGCACGGGTGGAGGTCGTGCCCTGGTCTATGGCGAGGATGCAGGTCGTCATGAGGCCACCTTACGCGCACCACCGTCATCGGGTTAAGTGGGGGCCATGACCGATCGCATCGCTTCGTATGAAGGCGTCCTGGACGCCGCCCGCCAGATCGCCCCGGCGGCCGTCCGCACCCCTCTGATCGAGAGCCCGGCGCTGAATGCGCGGATGGGCGGGCGCATCCTGCTGAAAGCCGAGACGCTGCAGGTCGCAGGCGCGTTCAAATTTCGCGGAGCCTACAACCGCATCAGCCGCCTGACCGCGACGGAGCTGGGCAGCGGCGTCGTCGCCTTCTCGTCCGGCAACCATGCCCAGGGGGTGGCGGCGGCGGCGAAGCTGATGGGTACGCGGGCGGTGATCGTGATGCCGGCCGACAGCCCCGCGATCAAGATCGAGGGCGTGAAGGCCTTCGGCGGCGAGGTCCGCCTCTACGACCGCTGGACCGAAAGCCGGGAGGAGATCGGGGCGCAGGTGGCCCGGGAGCGAGGCTCCGTGCTCGTCCCCCCTTTCGACGATCCCTACGTCATCGAGGGCCAGGGCACGACGGCGCTGGAACTGCTGGACCAGGCCGATGGCCCGATCGATCAGCTGATCTGCTGTTGTTCCGGCGGCGGGCTGATGGCCGGGATCAATCTGGTGCTGGAGGCACGGAGCCCCCGGACGAAGAGCTGGGCGGTGGAGCCCGAAGCCTTCGACGACACGGTCCGGTCGCTGGCGGCCGGTGAGCGTGTCGGCCATCCGAAGGGGCCGCCGTCGATCTGCGACGCGCTGCAGACGCCGATTCCCGGCGTCCTGACCTTTCCGATCAACCGGCGCGTCCTGACCGGGGCCGTCACCATCTCCGACCAGGACGCGGCCGATGCCGTCGCCTGCGCCTTTCGCACCCTGAAGCTGGTGGTCGAGCCGGGGGGCGCCGCAGCGCTCGCCGCCGTGCTGGCGGGCAAGGTCGAAACGACCGGTCTGACGACGGCGGTGATCCTTTCGGGCGGCAACATCGACCCCGGACTGTTCGCGCAAATCATAGAGGGTCGATTCCGGCCCGGGCCCCAAGGAGACGCTGCATGACCAAAACATCCGACCTCCAATCCCTGATCGGCACCGAGATCGGCGTCTCGAAATGGATCCTGGTGGACCAGGCGCGCATCGACGCCTTCGCAGAGATCACCGAGGACCGGCAGTTCATCCACATCGATCCGGAAGCCGCCAGGGCCACGCCATTCGGCGGCACCATCGCCCACGGCTTCCTGACCCTCAGCCTCGCCTCGGCCATGTCCTATGACGCGGTCAAGCCGCTGGAGGGCGTCGTGATGGGCGTCAACTATGGCTTCGACAAGCTGCGATTCCTCGCCCCCGTGCCGGCCGGATCGAAGGTCCGGGGCCGGTTCAGACTTCTGGGCGCCGAGGACAAGGGAGGGGGGCGCTGGCTCCTCAAACACGAACTGACGGTCGAGATCGAAGGGGCGGACAAACCCGCCCTGATCGCGGAATGGCTGGGCATGCAGATGGTGGGCGGGTGATCTTGCGGAGAACCGCGTCATCCCTCATCTTTGGGTGACTGGAGCCCCGTCATGGCCTGCTTTATCCGTCCCCCAGGCACCTCAGCGCCACTTCGAGGTTGCGCAGGCCGTCCTCGCCGGTGACGGCCGGGGCCTCGCCGGTGCGGATGGCGTGGGCAAAGCTTTCCAGCTCCTTCTTCAGCGGCTCGTTCGGCCAGCTGTTCACCGCGCGGGTCTGGTAGCTGCCGTCCGGCTGCTGGCCGAAATACTCGGTCACCTGGCGGGTCATCAGGTCGGCGACGACGAACTTGCCCTGGGTCGCGACCTGCAGCGTGCGGACCTTGTACGGCGTGACCCAGTTGGTGGTGATGTGGGCGATCACCCCATTGTCCATGCGGAACTGAAGCAGGGCCGTGTCCTCGCGCTCGGCGCGGGTGCGGGCCAGCTGTGGCTGGACCTCGGCGACCTCGGAGCCCGTCAGGTGGCGGATGATGTCGATGTCGTGCACCGCCAGGTCGATGACCACGCCGACTTCGCCCATGCGCGGCGGGAAGGGGCCGACGCGCGTGATCTGGATGGAGATCACCTTCTCGTCGGCGATGGCGCGCTTGACCGCCTCGACCGCCGGATTGAACCGCTCGACCTGACCGACCATCAGCACGCGGTCGTTCGCCCTGGCCGCGTCGATCATGCGCCGGGCATCGGCCACGGACGCCGCGATCGGCTTCTCCACAAGGACGTGAACGCCCTTTTCCAGCAGGGCGACCGACAGGTCGGCATGGGTGCGGTTGGGGGTGGAGACCACAGCCGCGTCCAGCCCGGCGTCGACGAAGGCCTGGGCCGTCGTGACGGGCATCGCGCCATACAGGCCGGCGACGCCCTCCGCCGTCAGCGCGTCCATATCGAAAATGGTGGTCACATCGAAGTCGCGGATATCGGACAGGACCCGCGCATGGTTGCGGCCCATGACGCCGACGCCGGCGACGCCGACCTTCAGGGGGGCGGGATGGTTCGGCATGAGGCTCAACCCTTGTAGCTGGCGACGGCGGCGACGATCCGGTCCTGGGTCGCCTCGTCGAGGTCGGAATGCATCGGCAGGCTGATGACCGTCTCCTTTTTGGCCTCGGTCACGGGCAGACCCTGCGGCCCGCGCGGGTGATGCTCATAGGCCGGCTGCAGATGGCAGGGGATGGGATAGTAGACCGCCGAGGGCACGCCCTGTTCCTTCAGGTGGGCGGCCAGGCCGTCCCGGTCCGGATGCTCGATCGTATACTGGGCCCAGTTGGAGACGTTGCCGGCCGGCACGAAGGGCACGGCGGTGACATGGGGGGCCAGCAGGTCGTTGTAGCGGGCCGCGATGCGGTTCCGCCACACGATCTCTTCGGGGAAGACCTTCAGCTTCTCGATCAGGACGGCGGCCTGGACCGTGTCCAGCCGCGAGTTCATGCCGACCCGCATGTTCAGATATTTGGTGTCGTGCGCGAAGGTCCGGCCCACCAGGTCCTTGGCCACGGCCTTGCCGTGCACGCGGTAGGAATCCATCTCCTGGGCCAGGTCGTCGTCGTCGGTCAGCACCGCCCCGCCATCGCCGTAGCAGCCCAGTGGCTTGGCCGGAAAGAAGCTGGCCGTGGTCACATCGGCCCATTTCAGCGGATGGTCGCCGTTGATCGTGCAGCCGAAGCCCTGGGCCGAATCCGAGATCAGCTTCAGACCGTGTCTGTCACAGATCGCCCGGATCGCCGGATAGTCGGCCGGCTGGCCGAACAGGTCGACGGCGATGACGACCTTTGGCCGCAGCTTCCCCTCGGCGATCGTCGCCTCGATGGCGGCCTCCAGATGGCCGGGGTCCATGTTGTAGGTCCTGGCGTCGATGTCGATGAAGACCGGCGTCGCGCCCAGCCAGGGCACGACCTCGGCGGTGGCGCAGAAGGTGAAGCTGGGCACGAATACGGCGTCGCCCGGCCGGATGTTCCAGGCCATCAGCGGCAGGACCAGCGCCTCGGTCCCGTTGGCACAGCCCAGGGCGTGTTTCGCCTGGCCGAAGGTCGCGAGCGCCGCTTCGAACTCACGCACGGGCGGGCCCATGACATAGGCCCCGCTCTCGACGGCAGCCATCATGGCGGCCTCGATCCTGCCGCCCAGACGGCGGCGCTGGGCCTGAAGGTCGATGAAGGCGATGCTCATGGGGATTGCCTCTTTGCGGACGGCACGGCCGTCGAAGGTAGGCGCGGTCTAGCCCGTGTCGGTCCCGAACGCCAAACACGCCCGGGTCACTTCACGTTGCGCCTTGCAACGGGCGCTTCTATCCAGTGGCCCGTCACTACCCGGAGCCGCATCGCCTTGACCGATCCCCAACCCGGCGCCCCCGCGGTCTTTCTGGACCGCGACGGCGTCCTGATCGAGGACAGTGGCTATCCGCATCTGGACGAGCATCTGGTGCTGATCCCCGGCGCCGCCGAGGCAGTGCGTCGGCTGAACGGCCTGGGCTATATGGTGGTGATCGTGACCAACCAGTCCGGCGTCGCGCGCGGCCTGTTCGACGAGGCCCGGATGAACCGGTTCAACGACGGGCTCGTCCGGCGTCTGGCCGGCAGGGGGGCCCGGATCGGCGCCGTCTATGCCTGCCCGTTCCATGCGGAGGCGCAGGATCCCCGCTACCGGCACCCGGATCACCCGGACCGCAAGCCCAATCCCGGCATGATCCTGCGCGCGATCGCCGATCACCAGATCGATCCGACGCGGTCATTCCTGATCGGAGACCGACAGAGCGACCTTGAGGCAGCCCGCCGGGCCGGTATGCCGGGCTTTCTGTTCGAGGGCGGCAATCTGGATCAATTCGTCCGCGATCTGCTGGGCGGCTGATCGCAATTCTACGTGCGATGAAATACTGTGGCTCCGACGCGGGGGCGTCGCTGTCAGGAAGACGAACCGATGCCCGATCCGACCGGCTTTTCCGAACGTCGCTGGACCTCATCCGACGGGCTCAGCCTGTTCGCGCGCGACTATCCGGGTGCCGATGGTCCGGCCAGCCTGCCGGTGATCGCCATCCACGGCCTGACCCGCAACAGTGCCGATTTCGACGCCATTGCGCCCCTGATCGCGCGGGGCGGGCGACGGGTTCTGGCGCTGGACGTGAGGGGACGGGGGCGCTCGGACCGCGCTACCGATCCCATGACCTATCAGCCGCCGGTCTATGCGAACGATGTGCTGGCCCTGCTCGAACAGGCAGGTCTCGAGCGTGCCGTCTTCCTGGGCACCTCCATGGGGGGGCTGATCACCATGGCGCTGGCCGCGATGAGGACCCGCGTGGTCGCCGCCGCCATCCTCAACGACATCGGCCCCCAGGTGTCGCCCGAAGGTCTGGCCCGGATCGCCGCCTATTCCGGTCAGCCGGTCGAGACCCCGACCTGGGCCGCCGCCGCCGCCTATGCGAGGCGGATCAACGCCATCGCCCTGCCGCACTACAGCGACGCCGATTGGGACGCCTTCGCGCGAAGGACGTTCCGCGAGGGGACCGAAGGGTCGCCGGTCCTCGACTACGACCCCGACATCGCCGTACCGATCCGGGCGGCGGGCGCCAGGACCCTGGCCCCGAACCTGTGGCCGTATTTCCGTCGGCTGGCCAGAAAGCGCCCCACCTTACTGATAAGGGGTGCGACCTCGGACCTTCTGGGAGCCGACATCGCGGCCCGCATGCAGAAGGCCGCGCCCGACATGGCCTATGCCGAGGTCCCCGGCGTCGGCCACGCGCCCATGCTGGACGAACCCGAGGCCAGGTCCGCGATCTTCGCGTTCCTGCGGGACGTTGCCTGAGGTCTGGCCTCAGGCCTTCCGGACGAATTCGGTCTTCAGCACCAGCCCGCGCACCTTCTCGACGTTGGCCTCGATCTCGTCGGTGTCGTCGGTCAGGCGGATGTTCCTGACCATCGTGCCCCGTTTCAGCGTCACCCCGCCCGAGCCCTTGACCTTCAGGTCCTTGATCAGGGTCACGCTGTCGCCGTCGGACAGGATGTTGCCGTTGGAATCCTTGGTGGGGGCGTCGGTCATGCTCGCCTCCTAGGCCTCCGGCACATGGGCGTCCAGCTCGTCCAGCCAGACCCGCGCGCTCCCGTCCGACGGCGCGCGCCAGTCGCCGCGCGGGGACAGGGAGCCGCCGGTGACGACCTTGGGTCCGTTGGGCAGGGCCGAGCGCTTGAACTGGCTGGTCTGGAAGAAACGGATCAGGAATTTGCGCAACCAGGCCTTGATGGCGGGCAGGGGGTAGGCGATCCGTTCGGCGTCCGGCGTGTTCGCGGGCCAGGCCCCGCGTGCGGCATCGCCCCAGGCCTGGTAGGCCAGGAAGGCGACCTTCGACGGGGTCATGCCGAAGCGGGTGATGTGGAACAGGAAGAAGTCGTTCAGCGCATAGGGGCCGACCGTGGCCTCCGTCGACTGGATCTGCCCGTCAGCGCCCGCCGGGACCAGTTCGGGAGAAATTTCCGTATCCAGAATGGCGTGCAGGACGTCGGAGGCACCGCCCTCCGGTTCGCGCTCGGCGACCCAGCGGATCAGGTGGCGGATCAGGGTCTTCGCCACACCGCCGTTGACATTGTAGTGGCTCATATGGTCGCCGACGCCATAGGTGGCCCAGCCCAGGGCCAGTTCCGACAGGTCGCCGGTCCCCAGCACGAAAGCCCGGTTCTGGTTGGCCAGCCGGAACAGATAGTCGGTCCTCAACCCCGCCTGGACGTTCTCGAACGTAATGTCGTGGACAGGCTGGCCGTCCGCATAGGGATGGTGGATGTCGGCCAGCATCCGCTCCGCAGCGGGGCGGATGTCGATCTCCTCGCCCGTGACGCCGAGCGCGGTCATCAGGGCCCAGGCGTTGGACTTCGTCCCCTCCGAAGTCGCGAACCCGGGCAGGGTGAAGCCCAGAATGTTGGTCCGGGGCAGCTTCAGCCGGTCGAAGGCGCGACAGGCGACCAGCAGGGCCTGGGTCGAATCCAGACCCCCTGACACGCCGATGCAGAGCTTTTCCGCTCCGGTGGCCGTCATCCGCCGCATCAGGCCCTGGACCTGGATGTTGAAGGCCTCGAAACAGTCCTGGTCCAGTCGGGCGGGATCGTCGGGGACGAAGGGGAAGCGGTCCAGCGGGCGGCGTATTCCTCCTCCGCCGGGGGAGGGATGGGTCCGGAAGCCCAGCCGGATATAGCCCTCCTCGTCCAGCTCGCGCCGGGCGCAGTCGGCGAAGGTGCCATTGCGCAGCCGGTCCTGGCCGATCCGCTCGATGTCGACGTCGGCGATCGTCAGGTGGCTTTCCAGCGCGAACCGTTCGCCGGACGCCAGTTTCGCCCCCAGTTCGTGGATTGTCGCCTGACCGTCCCAGGCCAGGTCGGTGGTGCTCTCCCCCCAGCCGGAGGCGGTGAAGACATAGGCCGACAGGGTCCGCGCCGACTGGCTGGAACACAGCATGGCCCGCTCGTCCGCCTTGCCGATGACGATGTTGGAGGCCGAAAGGTTCAGCAGGATGCGCGCCCCCGCCAGCGCCTGACGCGTCGAGGGTGGCACGGGGGCCCAGAAGTCCTCGCAAATCTCGATGCCGACGACGAAGCCCGGCCGGTCGTCGGCCTCAAACAGCAGCCGGGTGCCGATCCAGCTGTCCTGACCGCCGATCCGGATCGTTTCCGCCCCGATGTCGTCGCCGGACGAGAACCAGCGCTTCTCATAGTATTCGCGGTAGTTCGGCAGATAGGTCTTGGGCACGACGCCCGTGACCTCGCCGCCCGCCAGAACGACGGCGGCGTTCAGCAGGCGATCGCCGTGCCGCACCGGCGCGCCGACCATGGCGACAAGGCCCGCCTCGCCTGCCACCCGGGCCAGTTCGCCGATCTGGCGATCGACCGCGTCCAGCAGCGCCGCCTGCATGTGCAGGTCGTCGATGGCGTAGCCGCTCAACGACAGCTCCGGGAAAACGACCAGGTCGCACCCCGCTTCGCCCGCCTGACGGATCAGGGCCGCGTGTTCCTGCGCATTCGCCACCGGATCGGCGATATGGACCACCGGCGTCGCCGCCGCGACCCGGACGAAGCCGTGGGTGCGGGGAGAGTGAAAGTCAGGACGGTCAGGCATCGGTCATTCCGGGCGTCCGGAGGGGGACGGGCTCCGGATCGTTCTAGCAGCCCGGGGCCTTGGACGCCAAAGGGTGACCGAAAGCGTTCTGTGCGTCAGGTCAGCGCTTGAGGGCAGCGCCCGCGCGGGCGCATAAGGCAGAAATGACGTTCGAACCTGTTCCGCTACAATCGCTGGAACGCGGGTACCTGACGGTCCTGCGCGTCCGGGCGGCCATCGGCTGGCTGATCCTTGCCGCGATGGCGGCGGTGGCGGACGGCTTCCTGCAAAGGCGCGCAGGCATTCCGTCTGGCCTCATCGCCACGCCGGTCATCGTGCTGGGCCTGATCTCGATCGTCTTCCTGGTTCCAGGACGCTGGCGTCGCTGGGGTTATGCCTTCAACGACCGGGAGATGCATGTGGCGCACGGCTGGCTCACGCGCGTGCACACCGTCGTCCCCGTCGCCCGCGTCCAGCATATCGACGTGAGCCAGGGGCCGATCGAACGCAGCGCCGGCGTCGCGACCCTCAGCCTGCACACCGCCGGCACCGAACACAGCCTCGTCATGCTCCCGGGCATAAGCCGCCGGCGCGCCGAGGAGATCCGCGATGCGATCCGTGCGCGGATCAGCGATGCCCCCTGGTGAACACCTTTGTCCCTCCGACCCCGGCCGAGGCCCCGCCGCCGCGGCGGCTCGATCCACGCACCATCCTGATCCGGGCCCTGCAAGGCTTTCCCTCCGTCATCTTCGGCATTCCGGTCCTGCTGGCCTGGTCGCGGGGCGAGGGGGTCCCGCTGACGGGTCTGCTCACCGCAATCTGCGTCCTGCTGACCGTCGTGCTGATCTTCAGCTGGGTCCGCTGGAGCGTCTTCACCTATCAGGTCCTGCCCGGGCAGCTGGTCATTGAACGGGGTCTGATTAACCGGACCCGCCGGTCGATCCCGGCAGAACGGATTCAGGACGTGTTGATCAAGCAGGGGCCCCTGTCGCGGGTGCTGGGTCTCGCGGAAGTGAAGATCGAGACCGGCGGCGGGGAAGCGGACGAAGGCCGGCTCGACAGCGTCAGCCTGTCCGAGGCGCATCGGCTTCGCGCGGTCTTCCGGACCGTCCGGACCGGCGGCGTGGTCATGGCCGCCGGGTCCGGGGCCGGCCATGCCGAGGCCGAGGCCGAGGCCGAAACCATCCTGTTCCGGATGGGACTTCCCAGACTACTGTATTCGGGGCTGTTCAACTTCTCGCTGGTCTGGATCGCCGCGATTTTCGGGGGTCTCCAGTATCTGGATCAGGTGCTCGGCTACGACTGGGACCGCTGGCTGGAGTTGGTCGGTGTCGCTGAACGGGAGCTGCAGTCCCGGCTGAACCTGCAAGTCATCCTCGGCGTCACCGGGGTCGCCTTCGCGCTCGGACTGCTGGCCGGCGTCGTCAGGACCGTGCTGCGGGACTTCGGCTTCAGGCTCGGTCATGCCGGGGAACGCTTTCGCTACCGGCGCGGCCTCTTGACCCGGACCGAGGTCGTGGTGGCAAAGCGGCAGATCCAGCTCGGGCTGGTCGAGCGCGGCCCCGTCAGCGGCCGCCTCGGCTGGTACGCGCTCAAGTTCCAGACCCTGGGCGGCGGCGACCATGTTTCGGGTCGACAGGAACTGGCCCCGTTCGCGAGACCGGCGGAGATTGCCCCCATCGTGGAGTTCGCCGGACTTCCGTCGTTCGAGCGTCCCGGTTTGCGACCCGTATCGCCCTGGCATGCCCTGGGCGGCGTGGTGGGGTTCGTCGTGATCCCGGCCATCGCCATTCTGGCGGCGATGGTCTTCTTTCCCGCCGCAGGGCTGCTTCTGGTGCTGATGCCTGTTCCGCTGGCGGTCGCGTTGCTGCGGCGACGCTTTCACCGCTATGCGCTGGCCGGAACCAGCGTGCAGGTTACGCGGGGGGTGCTGGCCCGGCGAGACTGGACGGTTCCCTATGGCAATGTCCAGGCCGTGACCGTGCGGCGCGGGCCCGTTCAGCGGCTGCTCGGCATCGCCACCGTCCGGATCGACACCGCGGGCGGGCGCGGATTTCATGGCCCACATGTCCACGATATCGCCGAGGATCAGGCCGCGGCGTTGGTCGGCGACCTCATGCAGCACGTGGAAGCCCGTGACGCCGGCTCCCGTCTCGGATAAGCGGACGGGATGACCGACACGCCAAAGAAGGGCTGGTTCCAGCGCCTCAGCGCGGGGCTGGCGCGCTCCAGCCAGCAGATGACCGAGACGGTCGTCGGCGCCTTCGTAAGGGAGCCGCTGAGCGAGGCCGCACTCGACCGGCTGGAAGAGCATCTGCTGGAAAGCGATCTGGGCCCCGCCGCCACCGACCGGATCGTCGCCCGCTTCCGCGAGCTGCGATTCGGCAAGGTGTCGGATGAACGCGAGGTCAAGGAGGCCCTGGCCGAAGCGGTCGCCGCCGAACTGCTGCCGCGCCAGGCGACGTTCGATCCCCTGTCCGAAGGCATCAAGCCCTATGTCGTGCTGTTCGTCGGGGTGAACGGATCCGGCAAGACCACGACGCTCGGCAAGATCGCGGCCGACCTGACGGGCAAGGGGGCCAGGGTCATGATCGTGGCCGGCGACACCTTCCGTGCCGCCGCCCGCGAACAGCTGAAGGTCTGGGCCGAACGGGCGGGCGCCGATTTCGAGAGCCGCCGCGACGGGGCCGATCCCGCCGGGCTGGCGTTCGACGCCTATACGAAGGCGCGGGCCGAGAACTATGACGTCATCCTGATCGACACGGCCGGTCGGCTGCAGAACAAGTCCGCCCTGATGGACGAACTGCTGAAGATCGTGCGGGTGCTGAAGAAGATCGATCCGGATGCCCCGCACGAGACCCTGCTGGTGCTGGACGCCACCGTGGGCCGCAACGCCCTGGCCCAGGAACAGATCTTCGGCCGCACCGCCTTCGTCTCGGGTCTGGTCATGACCAAGCTGGACGGGACGGCACGCGGCGGGGTGCTGGTGCCCGTGGCCCAGGCGTCGGACGCCCCGATCAAGCTGATCGGGGTGGGCGAGGGGATCGACGACCTGCAACCCTTCGACGCCCGCGCCTTCTCGCGCTCGCTGGTCGGACTGGAAGACTAGATGACCGATGCACAGTCCCACCGCGCAGCCCCGCCGCCGTGGGTGCGCCAGCTGGTCGATTTCGGCGCGCTTCTGGCGTTTGGACTGACCTTTGTCGTCTTCAGGCTGCGCGGCCTGCCCGGCGACGAAGCCCTGGTGCATGCGACCTGGGGTCTGGTGGCGGGCTCGGTCGTCGCCGTCGTCGTCGGCCTGATGGTCGAGAAGCGACTGGCCCTGATGCCGCTGCTGGTCGGCGGATTCGCCCTGGTGTTCGGGGTCCTGACCCTGCTGACCAATGACGATGTCTGGGTGAAGGTGAAGGTCACGGTGCTGAACGCTTCGCTGGCCGTGGCCCTTCTGGGCGGGCTGAAACTGGGCAAGCAGCCGCTCAAGGCCCTGCTCGGCACGGTCCTGCCGATCAACGACGCGGCCTGGCGGACGCTGACGTTCCGCTACGGGCTGTACTTTCTGGCGGTCGCCATCGTCAACGAGCTGATCCGGTCAGAGACGCTCGTGGCCTGGGTTGCGGCCCGGATCGGCATGACGGGCGTCGACCCGGCGGACGTCTGGGTCAGCTTCCGGGGCGTCCTGTGGATGGCCTCGACCGCGTTCGGCCTGTCGCAGGTGCCGCTCATCATGAAGAACATGATCCCCGACACGGACAAGGACGGGCCGATAGACCCCACGGCACCCGCCCGCCCGGACACAGCCCTCTAGATATTCAAGCCGACTTTTGCATACAGGGCACGCAGTCGATCCTGATAGGCGGTTGCGGAAAACCTGGCGGCCTGGGTGATGCCTCGGTTCACCAGATCGTCCCTTTTGCCGACATCTTGATCCAGTATCTGGATGCCGCGCGTGATGGCAGCCGTATCGTATGGATCCACGCTCAATGTGGCATCGCCCGAGACTTCCGGTAGAGCGCCGCCCGTTGACGTGAGAACGGCGGTTTTCAGAGCCATGGATTCCAGAACCGGCAATCCGAAGCCCTCGTAAAGCGATGGGAACAACGTCGCCTTGGCGCCCCTGATAAGCGAAATCAGCATGGAAAAAGGCAGGTATTCGTACCGTCGGATTTTCTCTGCAGACGGTCCACCATCGCGCATGACCTGATCCAGAAGTCGCAATTCTCCCTCTTCCAGCCAGGCGCGCCCACCCACAATGACAAGGGGCGTCACGACACCCGAGGACAGATAGGCCTCTACAATCCGGCCAAGATTCTTTTTCGGTTCGATCGCGGCAAAGTGCAGGAAGTAGTCTTTCCATCCCAATTGGAAGACGCCCTCAAGCTCCAGCATCACGTCGTTTTCGGGGCGTTCGGCGAGAAACTTGGGTATGTTAACCGATTGGTACGTGTTTGTTACTCGATCTTCTTCGACGCCTAGTATTCGAATGACATCCTGTCGCGTCGTTTCCGATACGACGGCAATATGGTCGGCACGACGCGCAATGTTGCTGCATAATTTGAGATATTTTGATTTATCGTCGGTCGTAGTATGCGGTAGACGAATCGGAATCAAATCATGGATCGTAAATATGTTCGGAATTTTCTTTGCATATAGAGGTACAGTGGCCGTCCAGTGCATAAGATCAGGCTTCAAATCTGAATATTCGTCAAATATCACAGGTGTATGTGTGCCGTAGGCATTGAACGCGCGGTGTGCAACACTGAACAAGTCTTCAACAGCCCAGTAACTGTCGGCATCCGGCCGGCCGCCCCCGCGCGTCGGCCAAATGACCTCGCCGCTCGGGATGACAGGCCAGGCTTTGCGGGGAAAACGGCTTGAGAACGTTTGAACGAAACGCGCCGGCTTCCTCAGCTTTCGCGGTTTTCTGTCCGAATCCGCCAATGAAGCTTCATTCAGAACATTGCTGTCGTTTCGCGGAGCCGGAGATCCATAGATGACCTGTGGGGTGAAGCCGATCTCGCGTGCGTTGATAAGCAGGTTGCGGCCATAGGTTGCGATCCCGGAGCCCTTCGCCAGGGATATGTTGAATGCGTCTATGCATAATTTGGGCATCAAACTCAGGCCTTTTCAGTCGCGGCTTGCACGACAAAACATTGCGACCCTGGCGCGAACGCTGACTGAGTCTTTATCGTCGCAGAATCGCGACCAGCTTCCCGGCTTGGAAGCCATCACGCAAGCGACAGGTGATCCGGACCGACAGCTTGTGAAGCCTGTCCGGTTCGCGCCAGTTCCGTAAACGCAGCCATTATATGGTAAAAGGAACTGGCCGGTGCCGGTTCGTCGATGAACGCGCCCGTCGACAGCCTTTTGTCGTGCCACAACCCATCGCTCGTGAGGTATAGAGCAAGCGCACGTTGCGCCGCCGCCGCCTGCTCCAGGAAGTCAGCGCGCGATCCGTCTACCGCGCATTCGGCAAGGATGAGGGAGGCCTTCAACCATTCTGTTTGAGGCCAAAGCCGGGCTCTCGAGCTTCGTACCGACAGATCGTCATTGAGGCTGTCGCAGGCGACGCGATCCCGGTCGCCCACGCCTCTGAGGCCGGCCGCATAAAGCCGGTGTGCCGCCGCCAGGATCTTTTCGTCCTTGCGCGATACGGCATAGCGAGCCAGCAACCACGCCCATTCGAACTGATGCCCTGGCTCCACCAACCGTCCGTCGTCGCCGTCTGCAGGGCCCCAGCTTTCGTCGAAAAACTCTCGCAGGAAGCCGCCGGCGGGATCGATGAAGGTTGACAGCGCCAGGCCGACGACGCGATCGCTCAGGGCCGTCCAGCCCGCATCGGGGCGGGTTTGTTCCCACTCCAGCGCCGACTCCAGAAGGTGCATATGCGCATTGGACTGAAACGGGTGCTCGCCCGCTTCGCGCAGAGCCCCGTTCGGCAGAACGTGGACACCAAGGGCATCCCGAAGACCTATAGCGCGTTGGACGAGATCGGGATCGGCGACACCAACCTTGTCAGCCATTGCCAGCGCCAGAAGCATGAAGGCCTGATCGTACAACATCGACGTGTCATCGAGTGGTTCGCCGTCTGCGCTGAGAAGCGTTCGCGCCAGGCCGTCGGGCTTGATGAATTTGTCGATCAGGCATCGGGTGCCCGCCTTGACGATGTGTTGCCAGGGTCCTTCCCAACCGAGAATCCCGGCCTGGGCATAGACATAGATCTGGCGGGCCTGAACGCGCGCTCTTCGGGGGACATGGACCGGTCGGCCGGCAAGTGTCAGCGCTTCGGCGAACGACCCGTCACAGCCCATTCCGAGGGTGGCCCATGTCGGCAACGCCTTCAACCGAAACCAGTCAGCAAAGCGCCGGGCACCGTCAGCAAGGGTCTCGGGATGCGAGGGCTCGAAATCCAGGTGTCGTGCCGATGTCGCACGTATGCGCTCGACGATTCGCTTGACGTCCTGGGATCTGGAAAGGGGGCAGACAAGCACAGCATCTGGCTCAACAATGATCGCCAGATCCTGAACGCCGAGCGCGGCCACCAGAACGCCGTCCGGAGCGCGGGCGAGGCAATGCTCCGAGTCCTCGAATATATGTATCCCTCTGTTTCCCTCGCCGCTGGCTGCGATTGAATCCCATGCACCAAGGTCGGACCAGGCGAAATCGACAGCGAGCACCCATGCAAGCCGTGTCTTCTCCATCACGGCGTAGTCGATCGAAATCTTCGGCGCCTTGAGAAACGCGTCGCTGAGCGTATGCGTCAGCGAAGTGCCCGGGACAGGAAGCGCCGCTGTTGCTGCGGCTTCGACCGCCGGAGCATAGGCTTTCAGCTCCGCGATGAGCGTGGAAGCCTGGACAATAAAATTGCCGCTGTTCCAGAGGTAGCCTTCGTCGATGTAGATCGCTGCGGTGGCGGCGTCGGGCTTTTCGCAAAACTTGTCCACTCGGGCCAGGCCTGGTCCGGCCGGCTTGATGTAGCCATAGGCCGCTGAGGCCTCCGAGGGCTTTACCCCCAGGGTCACGATATTGCCGTCACTTGCCTTCTCAGCGCCTTCCAGGACGGCCCGGCGGAACGCCTCTGCGTCGGGGACATAATGATCGGAAGCGACGAAAGCTGTCACGCCTTCGGGATCACGCCTCGATACCCAGGCGGCTGCCGCTGCCATGGCGGCTGCCGAATCTCTGGGTTGCGGCTCAAGCAGTATGTCCGCAGACAGACCTATTTCGGCAAGCTGGTCCAGAATGGTGTCGCGGTGTGCGACACCACCAATGATCACAAGTCGACCTCCGTGGTCGGCAAGGGTCGCGACGCGTTGGGCCGTATCCTGGAAAAGCGAACGGTTACCGGCGAGCGGGATGAACTGTTTTGGCCTTGACGGCCGTGACGCCGGCCACAGGCGCGTGCCGGCACCGCCGCACATGATAACAGGATACAGGGCCATCAAAAAAACTGGCTATTCCTTGTCGCCATCCCTCATGCTCGGCGTGGCGCGCCGTCGTAACACTCGCTCTTGTTGCCGTATAGACATGCTCGATGGCTTTGCGAAAAACGGCCTGTGCAAGTTGCCACGGCTCCCCGAAACGGCCTGAGGAGTGGCGGGTCCGGGGACCTGACCCTGTCTATTCCTGGAGGAGTGTCAGGGGTCACGTCACGGACAGCGGAGGGCCGCGTCTGGAGTTCTGTAGAAGGGACACGGACACCCCCACCGGGCCGACACCGCCACGCAGGCGGTTCCAGAACCAGGGCCGGCAGCTTGCCAGCTTTCGCAAGCCCGCTGCAGTGCCTCCCTTGATCATATAAGCATATCTTTATATGTCTCCACGCCACCCTGCCCTGTGGCTGCCCGGAGCATCGCCTTGTCCCGTTCTTCCTTCCTGTTCACCTCGGAAAGCGTGTCCGAGGGCCATCCCGACAAGGTCGCGGATCGCATCTCCGACACGGTCGTGGACCTGTTCCTCTCCAAGGACCCGTTCGCCCGCGTGGCGTGCGAGACCCTGACGACGACGAACCTGGTGGTGCTGGCCGGCGAGATCCGGGGCAACGGGATCATGGACACGGCGGGCAACTGGGCCCCGGGCGTCCAGGACGAGATCGAGGCCGCCGTGCGCGCCGCGGTCCGGGACATCGGCTATGAGCAGACCGGCTTCCACTGGGAGACGTTCGAGTTCATCAACCGCCTGCACGGCCAGTCGGCCGACATCGCCGTCGGGGTCGATGCGGCGGGCAACAAGGAAGAGGGCGCGGGCGACCAGGGCATCATGTTCGGCTATGCCTCGAACGAGACGCCGGAGTTGATGCCGGCCACCCTGCAATACAGCCACAATATCCTGAAGCGTCTGGCCGAGGTCCGCCACGGCGGCGACACCCGCCTGGAGCCCGACGCCAAGTCCCAGGTCACCATCCAGTACGAAGACGGCAAACCCGTCCGTGCCACCTCCATCGTCCTGTCGACCCAGCACGCGGCGGGCCTGTCGTCCGAACAGGTCGCCGGGATCGTCAAGCCCCATATCCTGGCGGTCCTGCCCGAAGGCTTCACTGACGAGAACACCGTCTGGCACATCAACCCGACCGGCATCTTCGAGATCGGCGGACCGGACGGCGACGCGGGCGTGACGGGCCGCAAGATCATCGTCGACACCTACGGCGGTGCGGCCCCCCACGGCGGTGGCGCCTTCTCCGGCAAGGACCCGACCAAGGTCGACCGGTCGGCCGCCTATGCCTGCCGCTACCTGGCCAAGAACGTCGTGGCGGCGGGTCTGGCGGACCGCTGCACCATCCAGATTTCCTATGCCATCGGCGTGGCCAAGCCCCAGTCGATCCACGTCGATCTGCACGGCACCGGAAAGGGCACGATCAGTGAAGCTGTTCTGGAGGCCAATATCCTCGGCCTGATCGGCGGCGCCACACCGCGCGCGATCCGCGAGCACCTGGGTCTGAACAAGCCGATCTACGCCCGCACCTCGGCCTATGGCCATTTCGGCCGCACACCCGACGCGGACGGCGGCTTCAGCTGGGAAAAGACCGATCTGGTTGATGCCCTGAAGGCCCTGGCCTGACCGTTCCTGACCGGCGTTCGACGAACGCTTGACGTCGGCCCGCACCTTCGGGCACTCCGCGCGCGCGTCCGCGGAATGTCCGCGCGCGATCGGGGAGTTTCCAATGAAGACCTTGTTTCTGAGCGCTCTCGGCGCCCTATCGGCCTTAGCCGGTCCGGCCTCGGCCCAGGCCGACGGCGACTACTACACCTTCGATCTGGTCAACCAGACCAATGTCACCATCCTGACCTTCCAGACCGCCCGCATGGGCAACACCCCGTCGGTTCCCGATTCGGCCTTCAGCGCCGACTGGATGCCCACCCGGGTCCTGTCGGCCGGCGACACCGTGGCCATGCGTTTCTTCGATTCCGACGACGCCTGTGTCTACGTCGTCAAGGTGACCTTCGAGGGCGGTGGCGAGTTCAAGAGCCCTCTCGACTTCTGCAACCTCGAATATGTGGTCGTGACCAACGACGGCATTTCCGGCACGAACGGCGACTGAACCGACCCGGCACGCGCGGCCCGGTCGGCCGCCGGGCCGGACCGGTCCGCCGTTCGGATCCGCTGACGGTTCCTGACAAGGACCGCCGACGTCGATCGAGACTCTTGACGGAACGCCCCGGCCAGCGCCTTTGTGAGGCTGATCCGGGCGACCTCCGTTCGGGCAGGGGAATTCGATTATGAAAAAGATGATCGGCGCGGCTGTCTGCGCCCTGATGATGATCGCCGCCGGCGGCTCGGCCATGGCCCAGGACGGAGACGGGGACGACTACACCTTCACCCTCTACAACAACTCGTCCTCAACGATCCTGACCTTTCGCCTGGTCGCCAAGAACGACGACAGCTGGAGCGAGGACCTGATCCCGAACAATGTCATCGAGAGCGGCGACGAGCTGTACATGACGTTCAACCCGAACGAGGACGAGTGCGAATACGCCACCGCCGTGACCCTGTCCGACGGGTCGGAATTCGCCGACGTCCTCAACTACTGCGGCATCGACGGTGTGGCCGTGGATGACGACGGCATCCGCGCCTACTGATACCCACGTCCCGGTTCCGTCGCGCGACGGAACCGGGATGCTCTTCTTTCGGGCGAGATGAGGCTCTACAGAGCCCCGATGCCCGCCTCGCGCCCCCGATCCGAACAATCCGAACCCCGCAGCCCCGAGGCGCCCCTGCGCTCGTTCGGCCGCATCAGGTCGCGCGCGGTCAAGCCGCGACAGGCCGCACTGTTCGACACCCTGATGCCCCTGATCCGCCTGCCCGATCCCTCGGACGGTCCCATCGATGTCGCGTCCCTGATGCCTGAAGCGACCGGATCCTGGCTCGAGATCGGTTTCGGCGGCGGCGAGCATCTGGCGGCCCAGGCCGCGGCGCACCCGGACACCCTGATGATCGGCTGCGAGCCCTTCATCAACGGCGTGGCCTCGGCCCTGCGGCACGTCGAGGAGGGCCAGCTGAAGAACGTCCGCCTGCACGACGACGACGCCCGCGCGGTGGTCGAGGCCCTGCCGGATGCCTCGCTGGACCGGATCATGATCCTGTTCCCCGACCCCTGGCACAAGGCGCGTCACAACAAGCGCCGCCTGATCCAGCCCGCCTTTGCCATCGACCTGGCGCGGGTGCTGAAACACGGCGGACGGCTGCGGTTCGTGACGGACTGGAAGGACTATGCCGGCTGGGCGCTGGAACGGCTCCGGGCGACGCCGGGTCTGGTCTGGCTGGCCGAGGAGGCGGCGGACTGGCGCATCGCCCCGGCCGACCATGTCGTCACCCGCTACGAGGAGAAACGCCTCGGCGACACCGACCCGATCTTCCTTGAGTTCGAAAAGACGAGCTGACGTCGGCCCTGCCGCGCTCAAGCCGCGAGCCGGGCGTTAGCGCGTCGCGGAACGCCACAGGCATTATGCCTGCCTGAACCCCAGCACATCCTGCATGTCGTACAGACCCGGTCGGCGTGTCCGCACCCAGGCGGCGGCGGCGACCGCGCCCCTGGCGAACAGGGACCGGTCGATAGCCGAATGGCTGAGGGTCAGAACCTCGTCCTCCGAGGCGAACAGCACCGTATGTTCGCCGACGATCCCGCCTGCGCGGATGGACGAAAAACCGATCCTGCCCGTCTCGCGGGCCTCGCCGACGCCGTCATAGGGCGGACTGCGAAGGTCGTTCAGGTCCCGACCTCGCCCGTTGGCGGCGGCCTCTCCCAACATCAGGGCCGTGCCGGACGGCGCGTCGACCTTTCGCCGATGATGCGCCTCGCGGATTTCGATGTCCCAGTCTCGCGCGTCGAGCCGCAGCGCGGCATGTTCCACCAGCCCGATCAGGATGTTGACGCCGAGCGAGAAATTTCCGCTGCGCACGATGGCGATTCTCTCGGCCGCCGTCGCCAGCGCCGCGTCCTGCTCGGGCGAAAAGCCGGTGGAGCCGATCACCAGGGCCGGCGCGCCGGCCCGGGCGCAGGCGGCGGCCAGGGCGACCGAAGCCTCGGCCATGGAGAAGTCGATGACGACATCGCAGCGCGACAGGTCGGGCGTCTCGCCCCGGTCGAAGCGCGCGGCCACCATCACGTCGCTGCGGGCATCCAGCACCAGATCGACGGCGCGCCCCATCTTGCCCCGCGCGCCCGAGATTCCGACGTGAAACAGCTCGCTCATCGGGCGGCCCTCACTGGACGTTTTCGCGCGAGGCCCTGGCGTCCTCGGCCCCGAGGATGTCGGCCCAGAACCGCTTGGCCTTGCCCGCGAAGGAAGAGTTCCTGGGGTTCTGGCTGTCCCCGAACGAGGCCGCCAGTTCCTGCATCAGCTCCTTCTGGCGCGGGGTGAGATCGGTCGGCGTCTCGACGAACAGCTCGACCACCAGGTCACCGCGCTGGCGACCGTTCAAGTGCGGCATGCCCTTGCCGCGGATGCGGACCGTCTTGCCCGTCTGGGCACCGGCCGGCACGGAGACCGGGGCCTTGCACTGACCGTCGCAGGCCTCGGACATCAGACACGGGGCCTCGATCTCGCCGCCGAGGGCCGCGACCGTCATCGACACCGGCACGGTGACCAGCAGATCCAGATTGTCGCGCTCGAACAGGTCGTGGGGCGTCACAGAGAGAAAGACGTACAGATCGCCGCGCGGTCCGCCGCGCGTGCCCGCATCGCCTTCGCCCGACAGACGGATGCGCGAGCCGTCGTCGACCCCGGCCGGCACCTTCAGCGCCAGTTTGCGGGTTTTTCGTACCTGGCCGTGACCCTGGCAGGTCGCGCAGGGATCCACGTTCTGGCCCGAGCCACCGCAACCGGGGCAGGTCCGCTCGACCTGGAAGAAGCCGTTCGCCTGACGCACACGGCCCGCTCCGCCACAGGTGGAGCAGGTCCTGGGCCTGGTGCCCGGCCTGGCTCCGGATCCCTCGCAGGTTTCGCAGGTGGCCGTCGTCGGCACCGCGATCTCGACGTCGGCCCCCTGATAGGCCTGCTCCAGGGTGATCTCGAGGTCGTAACGCAGGTCCGAGCCCCGTCGGGGGCCATTCGACTGGCGCCGCCCGCCGAACACGTCGCCAAAGGCGTCGCCGAAAACCTGGGAGAAGATATCGTTGACGTCGTGGAAGCCCTGCTGGCCCCCGGCTCCGCCACCATTGACGCCCGCATGGCCGAACCGGTCATAGGCGGCGCGCTTCTGGTCATCCGACAGCACCGTATAGGCCTCGGAGATTTCCTTGAACCGGGCCATCGACTCTTCCGATCCGCCGTTGCGGTCAGGATGGTGCTCCATGGCCAGCCTGCGATAGGCGGATTTCAGGCCGGCGGCGTCGATGGTCCGTTCGACCGACAGCACCTCGTAATAGTCACGCGCCATGCGCCAATGGTCCTTAAGCCAGCCCCGGACATTCCGTTCGCGCCTCTGATCGAAAGCGAGGGTGGAACGGCGACGCCTCAGACATGGGCACCGGGGGCGGTGATGCAAGGTTTCGGCCAGCGGCGTCGTTGGAGCGGGAGTCGAGAAAAGTGACTCTCACTTCTCCAGTTCCACCGATCGCCAGCAAGCCCGGGTAACGCCCTCCCGGTCAGGACCGGGAGGGCCGTTCATCAGGCGCTCTTCTTCTGGTCGTCGTCGCCCGAGACTTCCTCGAACTCCGCATCGACCACGCCGTCATCTGCGGGGGCGGCGTCACCGCCGGAGCCCGCGTTCTGGGCGTACATCGCCTCGCCCAGCTTCATCGACGCCTGGACCAGGGTGTTGGTCTTCGTCCGGATGTCTTCCGGGTCGGTGCCGTCGCGGGCCGCCTTCAGCTCGGTCAGGCCGGTCTCGATGGCCGACTTCTCGTCCGCGCCGACCTTGTCGCCGTGTTCGGCCAGGGCCTTTTCGGTCGAGTGGATCAGGCTGTCGGCCGCATTCTGGGCCTCGACCAGGTCCTTCTTCGCCTTGTCGGCCGTGGCATTGGCCTCGGCTTCCTTGACCATCTTGTCGATGTCGGCATCCGACAGGCCGCCGTTCGCCTGGATGCGGATCGACTGTTCCTTGTTCGTCGCCTTGTCCTTGGCCGAGACGTTGACGATGCCGTTGGCGTCGATGTCGAAGGCCACCTCGATCTGCGGCATGCCGCGGGGCGAGGGCGGAATGCCCATCAGATCGAACTGACCCAGCATCTTGTTGTCGGCCGCCATCGGACGCTCGCCCTGGAAGACCCGGATGGTCACGGCCGACTGGTTGTCGTCGGCGGTGGAGAACACCTGGCTCTTCTTGGTCGGGATCGTCGTATTGCGCTCGATCAACGGGGTGAACACGCCGCCCAGCGTCTCGATGCCGAGGGTCAGGGGCGTCACATCCAGCAGCAGAACGTCCTTGACGTCGCCCTGCAGCACGCCGGCCTGAACCGCGGCGCCCAGGGCCACGACCTCATCCGGGTTCACGCCCTTGTGCGGCTCCTTGCCGAAGAAGGCCTTCACGGCCTCCTGCACCTTGGGCATGCGGGTCATACCGCCGACCAGAACCACTTCGTCGATATCGGCCGCCTTCAGGCCGGCGTCTGCCAGAGCCTTCCTGCAGGGTTCGATCGTGCGCTGGATCAGATCGTCGACCAGGGCTTCCAGCTTGGCGCGCGTCAGCTTGATGTTCAGGTGCAGCGGGCCCGAGGCGTTCATGGTGATGAACGGCAGATTGACCTCGTACTGGGTCGTCGAGGACAGCTCCTTCTTGGCCTTTTCCGCCTCTTCACGCAGGCGCTGCAGGGCCAGCTTGTCCTGGCGCAGGTCGACGCCCTGTTCCTTCTTGAACTCGTCGGCCAGATAGTCGGCCAGGCGCACGTCGAAGTCCTCGCCGCCCAGGAAGGTGTCCCCGTTGGTCGACTTCACCTCGAAAACGCCGTCGCCGATCTCCAGGATCGAGACGTCGAAGGTGCCGCCGCCCAGGTCATAGACCGCGATCTTCTGGCCGTCGTTCTTGTCGAGACCATAGGCCAGGGCCGCCGCTGTCGGCTCGTTGATGATGCGAAGGACTTCCAGGCCCGCGATCTTGCCCGCGTCCTTGGTCGCCTGACGCTGGCTGTCGTTGAAATAGGCCGGCACGGTGATGACGGCCTGGGTGACCTTTTCGCCCAGATAGGCCTCGGCGGCCTCCTTCATCTTGGTCAGGGTGAAGGCCGAGATCTGCTGCGGGGAATAATCCTTGCCGTTGGCGCGCACCCAGGCGTCGCCGTTCGGACCCTTGACGATCTCGTAGGGCACCATGCCCTTGTCCTTGGCCACGACGGGGTCGTCGAAGTTGCGGCCGATCAGGCGCTTGATGGCAAAGAAGGTGTTGGCGGGGTTGGTCACCGCCTGACGACGCGCGGGCTGACCCACCAGGGTGTCGCCGCCATCCTGGATCGCGACCACCGAGGGGGTGGTGCGGTTGCCCTCGGCGTTCTCGATGACCTTGGGGTTCTTGCCGTCCATGACGGCCACGCACGAGTTGGTGGTGCCGAGGTCGATACCGATAATCTTGGCCATGAGCCTTATGTCTCTCCGTCTGGCGGGCGATGCGGCGGCCTTCTGGAGCCAAGCGCCGCGCGTGACCGCCCCCGTTTTGTTTGCGCCGCCCTGCCGCGAGGCCGGGATCGACAGGTGGGTTCGTTTCCCGTGAAACCCCACGGGCGGCGGGGTCTCTCGGGCTGGTCGGGATATGGGAAAGTCGCCATGCCCTGCAAGGCCTTGATGCGAATCATCCCGACGCGATCGCAGAGTCAGGTCGCATCAGGTGCATTCCGCGGGCAGGATCGGCACAATGGCTACCGATCGTGGGCTCAACGCCCCCTGATCGATCTTCAGGACGCCTGCATGCCAGAGACATCACCGTCAGCGACGCGAAGGGCGACTCTGATGGTCGTCGTTCTGACGGGCATTCTTACCCTGGGGATCACGGCCGACGCCGTCGCCAGCGCGAAACCGGTCTCGCGGACGGAGGCCCTGACCCTGGCCCGTCCCGTCGTCCGGCAATCCCGGGACAGCTACAATCGCGAGATCCGGGTCCATAACCAGACCGGCTGGACGATGACCTATTTCTATGCTGCCAGTTCCGGCACGGACGGCTGGGGCGACGACCTTCTGGGCTCCACCACCCTTTCACCCGGCGACAGCGTGGTCGTGACGGTGGACGACGGTTCAGGGGCCTGCCGCTATGACTTCTGGGCCGAGTTCGACAATGGCGAGGCCCTGCGCCGCAGCGGAATCAATGTCTGCCAGATCGCGGACTACTATTTCACGCGCTGATGCGCGGGACCGAAGCGCCACCGCGCGCGAGACTCTAGACAGCCTCTCCCCGCAGCAATCGGGGCAGGTCGCCGGTCGCGCCGCCCGCTTCGCTCATGAAGGCCTTGCGCAGCGGGCCGATGCGGTTGACCGCCGCCATGCCGAGGTCGCGCGCCAGCCGGATGGGCGCGATGTCGTTGGAAAACAGCCGCACGAAGGCATCGAATCCGGCGGCCAGGGCCATGATGTCGAAGCGGCGCCAGCGGGCGTAGCGGTCCAGCACGGTTTCCGACCCGATGTCCTCGCCCAGCCGCATGGCCTCGATCAGCACCTCGGCCAGGGCAGCGGCGTCTTTCAGCCCCATGTTCAGCCCCTGACCCGCCACCGGGTGAACGCCATGGGCCGCATCGCCGATCAGGGCCGTGCGGGGCGCGGTGAGGCGCGTCGCCAGTTCCAGCGCCAGGGGATAGACGAAACGCGGACCCTCGGGCGTCGCCGTTCCCAGAAAATCGCCGAACCGCCGCATCAGGTGTGACCGGAAGGCCTCGTCGGAGGCCACCCGCAGGGCTTCGGCCGCTCGTGTCGTCTCGGTCCAGACCAGGCTGGCCCGCTGGTCCGTCAGCGGCAGGATGGCGAAGGGGCCATGCGGCAGGAAGTACTCGTGGGCGACATTGCCGTGGTCCCGGTCAAGCCGGACCGTGGCGACCACCCCCGACTGGCCATAGCGCCAGCCCACGGTCTCGATGCCGGCGGCGGATCGCACCAGCGACCCCCGGCCCTCGGCGCCGATCACCAGCGGGGCGCTCAGCACCGTGCCATCCACCAGGGACACCCTCGCGCGGGACGCCGAGGTCTCGACCGCCGCCACCGAGGCCGGGGCCATCAGGTCGATGTCCGATGCGGCGACCAGCCCGGCCAGGGCGGCCCGGATCTGGCGGTTCTCGACCAGATACCCCAGCGGCTCGCCGCCGGTCGCATCGCCGACCTCCCCGGCATCAAAGCGTAGAAAGGCGGGCGAGGCGGCCTTGGACGCGGCCCCGGGCCTGCGCCCGTCGGTCACCAGAATGTGGTCCATCCGGCAGGCGTGGGGACGCAGGCGCTCGCCCAGGCCCAGCACGTCCAGCATCCGGAAGGTGGACCAGGCGATGGCCGTGGATCGCCCGTCAAAGGTCGGCGCCAGCTGGGCCGGGAACGGCTGGGGATCGATCAGCGCGACCTTGAGCCCGCCCTGTGCCGCCGCCAGGGCAAAGGTCGCGCCCGCCAGGCCCGCGCCTGCGATGATGACGTCGTGGGTATGGGGTCCGCTCATGGCCGTCTTGTCGCCCCGTCAGCCCGGTCCGTCCAGTGTCGGGGGCGTCGCACGGTCGTCAGGGCTGAAGGCGGTAGCCGCCGGCGTCCGTCAGCAGCAAACGCGCCTGACCCGGCTCCGGCTCGATCTTCTGGCGGAGGCGATAGATGTGGGTTTCCAGCGTATGGGTGGTGACACCGGCGTTGTAGCCCCAGACCTCGGTCAGCAGTTCCTCTCGCGACACCGCCTTGATGCCCGCGCGATAGAGGTATTTCAGGATACTGGTTTCTTTTTCCGTCAGCCGGACCTTCTTGCCCCGGGCGTCGAGCAGCACCTTGGCCGCCGGTCGGAACTCATAGGGGCCGATCTGGAAGACGGCGTCCTCGGACTGTTCGTGACTGCGCAGATGGGCGCGGATGCGGGCCAGCAGCACGGCGAACCGGAAAGGCTTGGTGACATAGTCATTGGCCCCGGCGTCCAGGCCCAGAACCGTGTCGGCATCGGAATCCTGGGCTGTCAGCATGATGACGGGGGTGGAGACGCCATCCTTCCTCAACAACCGGCACGCCTCGCGGCCGTCCATGTCGGGCAGATCGACGTCCAGCAGGATCAGGTCGGCGCGGATCTCGCGGCCAAGGCGGACGCCCTCGGTGGCGGTCGAGGCCTGGACGGTCTTGAACTCCTCGTGCAGCGCCAGCTGCTCGGCGAGCGCCTCGCGCAGGTCGTCGTCGTCGTCGATGATGAGCAGGGTCTTGGCTGTCGGCATCTGTCTAGAATGGCGAGGCTTGAGGCAAACGCCAAGGCGGTGCCGGAAATTGGTCCGAAATCAGGGCCTGGACGGCATCAGGACCGGGTTTCGGTCCCCGAACAGCGCCGATCCGATCCGGACATGGGTCGCGCCCAGCCGGATGGCGACCTCGTAATCGCCGCTCATCCCCATCGACAGGACGCCCAGTCCGTTCCGTTCCGCGATTTTCTTCAACAGGGCGAAATGCAGGATCGGCGCCTCGTCGGCGGGCGGAATGGCCATCAGCCCCTCCACCGTCAGGCCCTGCGCCCGCGCCAGGGCGATCAGGGCATCGGCCTGTCGCGGCGCGACCCCGGCCTTCTGCGGCTCCTCGCCGGTATTGACCTGGACCAGCAGGCGCGGCGACCGTCCGGCCTTCGATGCCGCCGAGACCAGGGCCCCGACCAGCTTTTCGCGGTTCAGCGTCTCGATCACGTCGAACAAGGCTACGGCATCCTCGGCCTTGTTGGATTGCAAAGGCCCGATCAGGCGCAGTTCCAGGTCAGGCCGTCGGGCGCGCCGGTCCAGCCAGCGCCCCTGGGCCTCCTGCACCCGGTTTTCACCGAACACCCGCAATCCGGCCGCCAGGGCCGCATCGATGGCCTCGGGGGGCTGGGTCTTGGACACGGCGGTCAGGATGATCGAGGACGGGTCCCGGCCGGCAGCCTTCGCCGCTGCCGTCATCCGGGCCCGGACGGCCGTCAGCCGTCCCGTGAAGCCGGGGTCGCTGGACGCGGGAGCGGAAGCGGGCATAGAGGCGGTCATGACTGAGCCGGTAATGATGGGCACGGCGGCCACGCGACTGTGGGCCAGTGCCCGGGCCTTAGCCCGTGCGGCCGCCGCTGTCAGGGGGGGCGCGCCGTCGCGGGTGCCGCCCCTGCTGTTCTTTACCGATCCCCGGCGGACGCCCAGGCCGTGGGAGGTCGTCGCGCGCATGCCGGCAGGGTCGGGTGTCGTCTACCGGTCCTTCGGCGCGAACGATGCCCGGGACACGGCCGACCGGCTTCGGGCCGTGACGGCAGAACGCGGCATTGCCCTGCTGATCGGCATGGACAGCGCCCTGGCCGAGGCCGTAGGCGCGGACGGGCTTCATCTGCCCGAGCGGGCGTTGTCGGCGGCCTATGCGCTGTCGGGACGGCGACCGGACTGGATCCTGACCGCAGCTGTGCATTCGGTCGAGGCGGCTCTGGCAGCCTGCGATCTCGACGCGGTCGTCCTCTCTCCTGTCTTTCCGGCGGGCGGGGCCTCCTCCGCCAAGGTCGCCCTTGGCGTCCAGGCGCTGGCCGACGTGGCCGCGAACCGGCCGGTCATCGCGCTGGGCGGCATCACGGCCGACACTGTGGCGGAGCTGGTGCGAACGGGCGCAACGGGGGTGGCGGCCGTCTCCAGCATCGCCGAAGCCTTCGCCGTCTAGAAGCGGAACAGGGTCTCGAGGCGCACGCGCGGCTGGGCGCGGCGATCGGTTTCGGCTGCGCGGGCCGGATCCTGCTCGGCCCGGGCCAGACCGGCGGCGGCACCGACGCGGAGCGACGGCGACAGACGGTAGTAGGCGCCCGCCTCCACATCACCCCAGCGGGTTTCGCGACCGACAGGCTGGTTCAGATTGAAATCCAGACCCCAGCGACCGTTCGCGTTCCAGCGCAGGCCACGGCGCGGCGTCGACGGCGCGACGCTGTTGCGGGCCGCACTGGCTTCGGACAGGCTGACGGCCGGGGCGCGCGAGCGCGATTGCGCAGCCGCTTCGCCCGCAACGCCAGAGATGGCGGCGGCGATGAACAGTCCGGCGATGACGACGCGAAGCCGCATTTCCAACCCTTGAGTCCGACGTTTCATCGCCGGACCTGTTTTCTGAACCGGCGTTTTCGCCGTGGACGCACCGATTAGACACCGGTGGTCCGCCCGGTCAACGGAACCCGGTCGAACGATCCCGGTTCCAGCGACTCTAGGCTCCCCCTGTGGCGCAAGCGTCACGGGAATGCGTCAGGAAGGCGTTCGCCCGAACGGCGAGCGTACGGCATCGCACGCCGTCGGGGCGACCGGAACGCCATTGCCTTGTCATCGCCCCTTTTCAGCGTGTTATAGAGCCTTGCTTCGCCGCGCGCCCTCTAAGGGGCCGTCGATGCGCCCGTGTCCCGAAGGGGCCATGGGTCGATCCTGGGATGGAGACAAGACGAATGGCGTTTGTTCGCGGCAAGACGGTCGTAGCGGCCACGGCTCTGGCCCTCGGCGGTCTGGTTCTGGCGGGGTGCGGCAGCCTGCCCTTCATCGGCGATCGACCGGCTCCCCGGGCCAATGCCCAGCAGGGGATCGGCGTCAACGGCTATCTGTGGCGTGCCACCCTGGACACGCTCAGCTTCATGCCCCTGCTGACCGCCGACCCGTGGGGCGGCGTCGTCAACTATGACTGGTACATCAATCCGCAAACCCCGAACGAACGGTTCAAGGCCACGGTCTTCATCCTCGACACCCGTCTGCGCGCCGATGCCCTCAACGTCACCGTGACCAGGGAGGTCAAGGACGCCTCAGGGGCCTGGACCGGCGCTCCGGTCGCCGCCCAGACCGAGGCCGATCTGGAAAACGCGATCCTGACCAAGGCGCGCCAGCTGAACCTGTCCAACGCGGGCTAGAACGCTTCCCCTCCCCGTCGCGCAGCGATGGGGAGGGGGACCGCCCGCCGATCGGCGGGTGGTGGAGGGGCTCTTGACGCCCCGCGACCGAGTCCGCTTCAAGAACCCCTCCGTCTCCTCCGCTTCGCTACGGATCCACCTCCCCATTCGCCAGGCGTCGAACGGGGAGGAGACGCCTTGAAGGATTGCCCGTGTCCGCCTCTCCGACCCGCTACGACCCCAAGACTGCCGAACCCCGCCAGCAGGCCCGCTGGGCGGAGGCGGGTGCCTTCGTCACCCGCGATACGGGTCGTCCGAAGTACTATGTCCTTGAAATGTTTCCCTATCCGTCGGGGAACATCCACATGGGACACGCCCGCAACTATGTGATGGGCGACGTGGTGGCGCGTCACAAGCGGGCCCAGGGGTATGACGTCCTGCACCCCATGGGTTGGGATGCCTTTGGTCTGCCGGCCGAGAACGCCGCCATGGAGCGTGGCATCCACCCCGGCGCATGGACCTATTCCAACATCGCCTCCATGCGCGATCAGCTGAAACTGCTGGGTCTTTCGCTGGATTGGAGCCGGGAGTTCGCCACCTGCGATCCCGCCTACTATGGCAAGCAGCAGGCCTGGTTTCTGGAGCTGTTAAGGCGCGGTCTGGCCTATCGCAAGGACTCGGTCGTCAACTGGGATCCGGTCGACAACACCGTCCTGGCCAATGAACAGGTCGTGGACGGTCGCGGCTGGCGCTCCGGAGCCGTGGTCGAGAAACGCAAGCTGAACCAGTGGTTCCTGCGCATCACCGACTATGCAGACGATCTGATCGAGGGCCTCAAGGACCTGGATCGCTGGCCCGACAAGGTCCGGCTGATGCAGGAGAACTGGATCGGCAAGAGCCGCGGGGCCACCGTCTGGTGGGACATCGCCGAGGGTCCCGGGTTCCTGCCCGCCGCACAGGTCGGCCAGCCCAGCCATGACCGCGACCCGGTCGAGGTCTATACCACCCGGCCCGATACCCTGTTCGGGGCCAGCTTCCTGGCCCTGGCCCCCGACCATCCGCTAACGAAGGCGATCGCCGAACACCGTCCGGACGTCGCAACCTTCATGAAGGCCTGCGCCCAGACCGGAACCAGCGAGGCCGATATCGAAAAGGCGGAAAAGCTGGGTATCGACCTGGGCCTGCGCGTCCGTCACCCGTTCGACCCCGAGCGCACCGTGCCGGTCTGGGCGGCGAATTTCGTCCTGTCGACCTATGGGTCGGGCGCCATTTTCGGCTGCCCGGGCCATGACCAGCGCGACCTGGACTTCGCCCGCAAATACGACCTGCCGGTCGTGCCCGTCGTCCGTCCTGACGGGGCAGAGGAAGTCGAGATCGGCACCGAGGCCTATGTCGGCCCGGGCACGATCTACAATTCGGACTTCCTGGACGGCCTGTCGGTTGAAGACGCCAAGGCCGAAGCGATTCGCCGGCTGGAAGCGTCCGACCACGGCAAGGGCACCACCATCTATCGCCTGCGCGACTGGGGCGTGTCCCGCCAGCGCTACTGGGGCTGCCCCATCCCCATCGTCCATTGCGCCGCCTGCGGCGTGGTCGAGGTTCCGGCCGGTCAGCTGCCCGTCGTCCTGCCCGAAGACGTGACCTTCGACGTGCCCGGCAATCCGCTGGACCGCCATCCGACCTGGAAGCACGTCAAATGCCCGTCCTGCGGGGCCGATGCGACGCGCGAGACCGACACGCTCGATACCTTCGTCGATTCCAGCTGGTATTTCGCCCGTTTCACCGACCCGACAGCGGCCGAACCGGTCAACAAGGCCGCCGCCGACCGCTGGCTGGCCGTGGACCAGTATATCGGCGGGGTCGAGCACGCGGTCCTGCACCTGCTGTATGCCCGGTTTATCACCCGCGCCCTGTCCGATGCCGGCATGCTGTCGGTGAAGGAGCCGTTCGCGGGCCTGTTCACGCAGGGGATGGTGGTCCACGAGACCTATCGGCGGGCCGACGGGGCCTGGGTCGAGCCGACCGACGTCGATCTGGTCAACACGGCCGGGGTCCGCAGCGCCCGCCAGCTGTCCACCGGCGAGACCCTGGTCATCGGCGACATCGAGAAGATGTCGAAATCCAGAAAGAACGTCGTCGCGCCGCAGGAAATCCTGGATTCGCACGGCGTGGACGCCGGTCGCCTGTTCGTCCTGTCGGACAGCCCGCCCGAACGCGACGTCCAGTGGACCCCCGGCGGCGTCGAGGGGGCCAGCCGCTTCGTGCAGCGCGTCTGGACCCTGTTCGACAGTTTCGACGCCACGGCATCCGGCGATCCGGCCGGGGACGCGGCGCTGCTGAAGGAGACCCACAAGGCCATCAAGGCCGTCTCCGAGGGCGTCGAGGGCTTCCGCTTCAACTCGGCCATCGCCAAGCTCTATGCCTTCGTCGCCGCGCTGCGGGACCATGACACAGCCTCTGGCCCCGCCCGGCGCGAAGCCCTGTCGGCCCTGGCCCGGCTGATCGCCCCCTTCACCCCCCATCTGGCCGAGGAGGGCTGGAGCCGTCTGGGCGAGACCGGCATGGTGCTGGACGCCCCCTGGCCCGTCTTCGATCCGACCTTGGCCGCCGACGATGCGGTCGTGCTGCCCATCCAGATCAACGGCAAGCGCCGTGGCGAAATCACCATGCCGCGCGGGGCCGATCCGAGGGTCGTCGAGGCCGAGGCGCTCGCCAATCCCGCCGTTCAGGCCTATCTGGACAGCCAGGGTCAATCCATCCGCAAGGTGATCGTCGTGCCCGACCGTATCGTCAACCTGGTGGCCGGCTAGATGTCGGCTCGCGGCCTCTCGGCCCTGGGCGCCGCCCTGTTTCTGGCCGGGTGCGGCTTCACGCCGCTGTATGGCGATACCGGTGCCTCCGGTTCCCTGTCCCGGATCGCTGTGACCACCCAGGACGATCGTCTCGGCTATCGGCTGCGCGAACAGCTGGAGGACGCCCTGGGCCGGGATCGTGCCACCGCCCCGCTCTATCGGCTTGAGACCACAGTCGAGCAGAGCCGCCGCCCCCTGGGGCGCCGGATCGACGATACCGCCACCCGCTACCAGCTGACGGTGCGCGGGACCTGGACCCTGACCCCGACGTCGGGTGGAACGCCCCTGACCGGGAACCAGACCGTCACCACGACCTATGCCGCTGCGGACCAGCCCTATGCCGCCATCGCGGCCCAGCAGGACGGCGAGGACCGCGCTGCGGCCGAACTGGCCCGGATGATCCGTCTGGACCTGATGCGGGCCCTGGCCGAGTGATCCTGGCCAAAAGGCCCGAGGTGGACCGCTTCCTGTCGCGGCCCGACGCCGGGATCCGCGCCGCCGTCATCCACGGCAAGGACCGGTCCGGCGTCGCCGAACGCGCCGAGATCCTGTGCAGGGCCATCACCCCCGACCTGAACGACCCCTTCAACGTCACCGTCCTGACCGACAGCGACATCGACGGCGACGAGGCCCGGCTGGAGGAAGCGCTGACGGCCCTCAGCATGATCGGCGGGCGACGGCTTGTCCGCGTGCGTCTGGGCGCTGACAAGGCCGCGATCGACAGGATGCTGGCGGCGGCGCTGAAGACCCACGCCGACGGCGGCTACAACCCCGACGCCATGCTGGTCATCGAGGCCGGGGCGCTCGGACGGGACTCGGCCCTGCGCAAGGCCGCCGAGGCGGGCAAGGCGTCGGTCGGAATCGCCTGCTACGAGGACGAGGCCGGCGACATCGCCCGGATGACGCGCGAGGCCCTGGCCGCCGACAAGGTCGGGCTGACGTCGGACGCCCTCGCCGCCTTCGTCGCTCGCCTGCCCAGGGAGCGCGGCCTGATGCGCCAGGAGATCGAGCGTCTGGCCCTCTATGTCGGCCCCGGCTCCGGCCGCACGATCGACGTCGAGGAACTGGAGGCGCATCTGGGGGTCGAGGCGGACGCGTCCTTGGCCGATGCGGCGCTTCAGGCCTTCGGTGGCAGGCCTGCCCCGGCCCAGAGCGGCCTGCGCCGCGCCCTGGCCGAGGGTGAAAGTGCGGTCATGGCGGTGCGTTCCGCCTCGATCCACCTCGGAAAGCTCCGTCGAATCAACGTCTTGCAGGAATCGGGTGCCGGAGCCAAGGAGGCGGCCAAGGCGGCGGGCGTATTCTGGAAACAGGAGGCGGAAATGCTGCGTCAGGCCCGGGCCTGGCGACTGGAGGAGCTCGACGTCGTCCAGGACAGCGTCAACACCGCCGATATGGCCACCAAAACGACGGGCATGCCGGAACACCTGATCGCCGAACGGCTGCTGCTGGAAATCGCGGCGCGCGCCCGGCGGCTCGGGCTGTAGACGACCTCAGCCCCGCTTCGACGCCTTGCGGAAGGCGGGCTTGGCCAAGGCGACATTCCTGGCGGCCACGGCGCGTTCTTCGGACTTGCCGCCGGACATACCGGCGTGCGCCGGGGCATGGGCCTTCTTGGCGGCCAGGACGCGTTTCAGGGCTTCGGATGCGGTTTCGGGCGTGTCGGTCATTCGCCGATCCTAGCACAGTTGCCGGATCAGGCCTTCATCAACCGGCGGCAGAGGTCGTCGAGCTGTTCCAGACTGGCGTAGGACAGGGTCAGCTCACCCCGCCCGCCGCGGTCCGCCAGCGCCACCTTCAGGCCCAGGGCATCGGCCAGATCCTGCTGCAGCGCCGCCGTGTCGGCCGAGGCCAGCCCCGTTCTGGTACCGCCCGTCCCTGCCCTGGCCTTTGCCGGACCCTGGGCCGCGCGTCTGGCCAGGGCCTCGGTCTGGCGCACATTGAGACCGTCGCGCTCGACCTGGGCCGCCAGGGCACCGGGATCGGGCGCCGTGATCAGGGCTCTGGCGTGGCCGGCGCTCAGTTTTCCATGCCGCACAAACCACAGCACCTCCTCGGGCAGCTGGAGCAGACGCAGGGTATTGGCCACATGGCTGCGGCTCTTGCCCACGATCCCGGCCACGGCGTCCTGCGTTCGCCCGAACCGCTCCATCAGCATCCGATAGGCGTCGGCCTCTTCCAGCGGGTTGAGGTCCGCGCGCTGGACGTTCTCGATGATCGCGACCTCGAAGACCTCGACGTCGTCCATCTCGCGCACGACGATCGGCACCTCGGTCAGACGTGCGGCCTGCGAGGCCCGCCAGCGCCGCTCCCCGGCGATGATCTGCCAGACCCCGTCCTCGCCCGGCTGGGTCCGGACGAGGATCGGCTGCAGCACACCCTTGTCGCGGATCGAGGCCGCCAGTTCATCCAGATCGGTCTGGGAAAAGATCTTGCGCGGCTGATCGGGATTGGGTTTGAGGCTCTCGATCGGTGCCATCTGCACGCCGCCGGGCACCGGCTGGCCGCCCGTCACGGACACGGGGCTTTCGGCCACGGGCTCTCCCAGAAGCGCTGACAGACCGCGACCAAGACCTCTTTGACGTTCAGACAAGATATTGATTCCGTTTCGTTATCAGGCGGCGGCGAGGGATTTCAGACGGCGCCGCTCGCGGCCGACCACTTCCTTGGCCAGGCGCAGATAGGCCTGACTGCCGGAGCATTTGAGGTCATAGATCAGGACGGGCTTCCCGAATGAGGGCGCTTCTGAGACCCGGACGTTTCGGGGAATCACCGCCTCATAGACCTTGTCGCCGAAGTGGGCCCTCACGTCCGCCGCCACCTGCCCCGACAGGGCATTGCGGCGGTCGTACATGGTCAGGACCAGCCCCTGGATCTCAAGCGACGGATTCAGGGACTGTCGGACCATGTCGATGGTCTTCATCAACTGCGTCAGCCCTTCCAGGGCGAAGAACTCGCACTGCAACGGGACCAGCACACCGTCGGCCGCCGACATGGCGTTGAGCGTCAGCAGGTTCAGCGATGGAGGGCAGTCGATCAGGACATAGTCATACCCGGTGCTGCCGGCCTCGCCCTGCCGCATCAGCGCATCGCGCAGCCGGTAGGAACGCCTGTCCGCCTGACTCAGTTCGATCTCGACGCCCGACATATCGGCATCGGCAGGAATGATGTGCAGGCCGGGAACCGTCGTCGGTACGGCCGCGTCGTGGACCGAACGTCCATCGACGATGACGTCGTAGATGGTAATGCGTCGGGTTTCACGTGGAACACCCAGACCGGTGGAAGCGTTGCCCTGTGGATCCATGTCAACGATCAGGACCTTCTCGCCGATCGCGGCCAGGGCCGTGCCGAGGTTGATCGCAGTGGTGGTCTTGCCGACCCCGCCCTTCTGGTTCGAGACGGCGAGGACGCGGGCGGTCTTGGTCATGCTAGCCACGGCGTTTGGCGCTCCGGACGGTCACGATGCGCCCGCGCGGGTCGCTGCGCGAGACAGTGAGATGGGCCTCCACTTGCCAGACCCTGGATGCCTCCTGCAACTCGAGCTCGGCCTTCTCTCCCTTGAGAAACAGACCTTGTGCACCGCGAGACAGACAGGGCTGTGCATAACCCAGCAGCTTCTCCATCGGGGCCAACGCGCGGGCCGTCACGATGTCGACCTTCAGCGCCTGCGCCTCGGCCCGGCCCCAGACGACGGTCGCCGGAAGCTCCAGTTCGTCGACGACCGTCTGCAGGAAACGGCAGCGCTTCTGCAGGGAATCGATCAGCCAGACGTGCGATTCCGGACGCCCCTTGGCCAGCACGGCCAGCACGACACCCGGAAACCCGGCGCCCGCCCCCAGATCCGCCCAGGTCCTGCCGAACCCGGCCAGATCGATCAGCTGGGCCGAGTCCCAGGCATGGCGGTTCCAGAAGTCCTGCAGGCTGTCGGGTCCGACCAGGTTCATGACCTCATTCGCCGCGGTCAGCATGACGCGGAACCGCTCGAGATCGGCCATCCGCTCCGGCCAGGCCCCGGTCAGCCGCTGAAACTCGTCGGCGGTCATCAGGCCGCGACCGCCGCCCGTTTCACATGCGACAGCAGGGCCGTGAGCGCGCCCGGGGTGACCCCCTCGATCCGACCGGCCTGCCCCAGGGTCCGGGGCTGGACCATCGACAGCTTCTCGCGCACCTCATTCGACAGACCCCCGATGGCCGCATAGTCCAGATTGGCCGGCAGGGTCAGCGCCTCCTCTCGGCGCAGGGCCTCGGCATCGGCCGTCTGGCGATCCAGATATCCGGCATAGCCGGCATCGATCTCGACCTGTTCGCGGATGGCCGCCGGCCAGGACTGGATCACAGGATAGGCGACCTCGAACTGCGTCAGGCTCACACCCGGATAGGCCAGTAGATCGCGCAACGAGCGGCGCTGGCCGTCGGCATTGACCGCGATGCCCAGACCCTGGGCCTCGTTCGGCGTGAACCGGGTATCCCGAACCATGGTGGTGGCAACCGCAATCGCGGCGGCCTTGGTCTCGAAGGCCGACCGGCGCACGCCCGACACGATCCCGGCCGTGATGCCGACCGGCGTTAACCGTTGATCTGCATTGTCGGCGCGCAGCGTCAACCTGTATTCCGCCCGGCTGGTGAACATCCGGTAGGGCTCGGTCACACCCCGGGTGACCAGATCGTCGATCATCACGCCGATATAGGCCTGGTCCCGCCCCAGCACGATTTCGGCCGATCCAGCCACCGCCCGCGCTGCGTTCAGGCCCGCAATCAACCCTTGAGCGCCAGCTTCCTCATACCCGGTTGTACCATTGATCTGACCGGCCAGGAACAGGCCAGGCCGACGCTTCACCTCCAGCGCCGGGGTCAGTTCGCGCGGATCGACATAATCATATTCGATCGCATAGCCGAACCGGAACACCTCGACGGCTTCAAGCCCGGGCATCGTCCGCAGGAAGGCCATTTGCGTCTCGGGCGACACCGAGGTCGAAATGCCGTTCGGATAGACCGTCGGATCGTCCAGGCCCTCGGGCTCCAGAAAGACCTGATGCGAGGTCTTGTCGGCGAACCGCACCACCTTGTCCTCGATCGAGGGACAATAGCGCGGCCCCCGTCCGGTCAGATGACCGCCATAGACGGCGCTCTCACCCAGGTTGGCGGCGATGATGGCGTGTGTGTCTTCGGTCGTCTGGGTGATGCCGCAAGCGATCTGGGGCACCGAAATCCGGTCGGTCAGGAAGCTGAAGGGCACCGGCTCCGCATCGGCCGCCTGCATCTCCAGCCTGTCCCAGCCGATGGAGCGGCCATCCAGCCGAGCGGGCGTGCCGGTCTTCAGCCGACCCATCTTCAGCTCGGCACCATAAAGATCCCGGGCGAGACCGGTCGAGGGCGCCTCACCATGCCGGCCTGCGGGCGTTCGAACATCGCCCTGATGGATGACCCCGTTCAGGAAGGTGCCTGTTGTCAGTACGACGGCACCGGCCCGCAGGGCCACACCCTCGCCCGTCGTCACGCCGACCACGCGGTCGCGGTCCAGAATCAGGGCCTCGGCCGTCCCGGCCATCAGGGTGAGATTCGGCGTCGATGCGAGTTCGGCCTGCATGGCCTCGCGGTACAGACGGCGGTCGATCTGGCTGCGGGGTCCGCGCACAGCTGCGCCCTTGGACCGGTTCAGCATGCGGAACTGGATGCCCGACACATCGGCCAGCCGTCCCATCAGGCCGTCGAGGGCATCGATCTCGCGCACCAGATGGCCCTTGCCGAGGCCGCCGATGGCGGGGTTGCAGCTCATCTCGCCGATGGTTTCCAGAGTCTGGGTCAACAACACTGTGCGCGCGCCGGTCCGGGCAGAGGCGGCCGCGGCCTCGCAGCCGGCATGGCCGCCGCCGATCACGATGACGTCGAAGACATTGGGGGAGCTCATGGCCGGGGACATAGGCGAAACTACAGCCGAACGCCACTCACCCCGCTGTTTCACGTGAAACAGAGAGGGCGGCCAGGCCGGGCTATTTGCCGATACAGAAGGTGGAAAAGACCTCTCCGAGGATGTCCTCGACCCCGATCTCGCCCGTGACCCGGCCCAGGGCCTCCGCGGCCCGGCGAAGATCGTCTCCGGCCAGCTCCGGGGCATCGATCAGCCGCATCCGCCCGGACTCGATCGCCCCCAGCGCCTCCGTCAGTCGTCGGCGATGCCGTTCGCGCGTGACGGCCGGAAAGTCCGAGCCCGACAGATCTCGCTCAAGCCGGGCCTGAATGGCGTCGCGGAGACCGGCCAGTCCCCCCCCCGTGATGGCACTGACCACAAACCCGGGCCTCGAGGCCTGTACCGTGGACAGGTCTGCCTTGGTCCAGACGACCAGGTCCTCGTGCGTGGCGAAGGCCGCCGCGTCGCCTTCCGGATCGCCGGGCCCCCGGACCCAGAGGCGAAGGTCCGCCGCCTGTGCCCGGGCGCGCGCGCGACGGACGCCCTCGGCCTCGACCGGATCGTCACTGTCGCGAAGACCGGCGGTGTCCGACAGGGTCACGGCATAGCCGCCGATGACGATATCGGCATCCAGCACGTCCCGCGTCGTTCCGGCGATTGGCGTGACGATGGCCGCCTCGCGCGCGACCAGGGTATTGAACAGGGCCGACTTGCCGGCATTGGTCTCGCCGATCAGGACGATGCGATAGCCCTCCCGCACGCGCCGTCCCCGATCGGCATCGGTCAGGGCCGCGGTCATATCTTCGATCAGTCCATCCAGGACCGGCCCGGCGGTTCGCGCCAGATGATCGGGCACATCCTCGTCGGGAAAGTCGATCTCGGCCTCGACCAGAGCCAGGGCCTTCAGCAGATCGCGCCGGAACCCGGCATAGGTCTGCGACAGCGCGCCTTCCAGCTGGCCCAGGGCCTGGGCTGCCTGGGCCGTCGTTTCGGCGTCGATCAGGTCGGCGACGGCCTCGGCCTGGGCCAGGTCCATCCGCCCGTTCTCGAAGGCGCGACGCGTGAACTCGCCGGGATCGGCGGGGCGCACGCCCAGAGCCATCAGGGCTCCGCTCGCCGCCTCGACCACGGCGCGGCCACCATGCAGATGCAGTTCGGCGCAATTCTCTCCGGTGTAGCTGTTCGGCGCGGGGAAGCGCAGAACCAGCGCCTGATCGATCACTTCTGCGCCATGCCGAAGCGTTCGCAGCGATGCGACCCGAGCCGCTACTTTTCCCGCCCCAAGGCCAGCCAGCGCCGCATCGGTGCCGGGTCCGGAGAGGCGCAGGATGGCGATCGCGCCGCGGCCAGGCGGAGTCGCCAGGGCGAAGATGGTGTCGGTCAACGTCGGTTCAGGCCTTCGGCACCTGGGTGACGACCGACATCATCTGGCGGAACTGGTCCTGGGCCTGAAGCCCGAAGCTGGTCCAGGTCTTCATCAGCTCTTCCGGCTGCATGGCGGTGAGGTTGGCATCCATCCGGGTCTTCATCTCGCTGACCAGCTGGTCGTTCAGAACCGTGACATCCGGCAGGCCCAGAAAGGCGCGTGCTTCTTCCGGTGTACACTCGGCCTCGATCTTGACTTTCATCCTGACGCTCCAACCTCTCGGAGGCCCGTCATAGGCCGAACCGGCCGATCAAAGGAACCCTCCCATGCGTGCCATTCGTCTCTCCCGTGCCGGAGGACCGGAGGTTCTGGAGCTTCAGGAGGTCGAGACCCCTGTACCTGGCCCGGGACAGATCCTGATCCGGCACGAAGCGATCGGACTGAACTTTATCGACATCTATCAGCGGACTGGCCTCTACCCCCTGTCCTTTCCCACCGGTCTCGGTCTGGAGGGCGCAGGGATCGTCGAGGCGATCGGCGATGGCGTGACCCGGTTCAGCGTCGGCGACCAAGCCGCCTATGGAACAGGAGCGATCGGCGCCTATGCCGAAGCCCACGTCGTCGATGCGGGCCGGGCCGTCCGGGTTCCGGCCGACGTGCCCCTGAAGACAGCGGCGGCGGTCATGCTGAAAGGCATGACATCGGAGTTCCTGGCCAGGCGCGTGTTTCACGTGAAACAGGGGGACGCCGTTCTCGTCCATGCGGCCGCCGGCGGTGTGGGGCTGATCCTGTGTCAGTGGCTCCACTCGCTGGGAGCCACCGTCATCGGCACGGTCGGCGACGCGTCCAAGGCCAACATCGCGCGCGCCCACGGCTCCGGCCATGTGATCCTCTACAAGACCGAGAACATCGCCGCGCGAGTCAGGACCCTCACGGACGGCCTGGGCTGCGCGGTCGTCTACGATTCGGTGGGCAGGGATACGCTGGAATCCTCTCTCGCCAGCCTGCGCCGCCGGGGCCTGCTGGTCAGTTTCGGAAACGCCTCCGGACCCGTGCCGCCGATCGAGCCGCTCCGGCTCTCGCGCGGCGGATCGCTGTTCCTGACCCGCCCGACCCTGTTCGACTATGTCGCCACGACGGAGGAACTGGACGAAAGCGCCAGCGCCCTGTTCGCGATGATCCAGTCGGCTGCGATAAAGGTCGAGATCGGCCAGACCTTCCGGCTGGATCAGGTCCGGGAGGCGCACGAGGCGCTCGCCGGGCGACAGACCACGGGCTCCACCCTGCTGATCCCGTGAATGTCTCCTCCCCGTGCGCACCGCGAACAGGGAGGAGACCCGATCAGGTGTTCATCGACTGGAAGAAGTCGGCGTTGTTCTTGGACTGACGCAGCTTGTCGAGCAGGAACTCGATCGCGTCCTGGGGTCCCATGGGGTTCAGGATGCGCCGCAGCACATAGGTCTTGGTCAACTGGTCCTTCGGCGTGATCAGCTCTTCCTTGCGGGTGCCGGACTTCAGCACGTCGATGGCGGGGAAGATGCGCTTGTCGGCCACCTTGCGGTCCAGCACGATTTCCGAGTTGCCCGTGCCCTTGAACTCTTCGAAGATGACCTCGTCCATCCGGCTGCCCGTGTCGATCAGGGCGGTGGCGATGATGGTCAGACTGCCGCCCTCTTCCACATTCCGCGCCGCGCCGAAGAACCGCTTGGGCCGCTGCAGGGCATTGGCGTCCACGCCGCCGGTCAGGACCTTGCCCGAAGAGGGCACCGTGGCGTTATAGGCCCGGCCCAGGCGCGTGACCGAGTCCAGCAGGATGACAACGTCGCGCTTGTGCTCGACCAGGCGCTTGGCCTTCTCGATCACCATCTCGGCCACGGCGACGTGGCGGGTGGCAGGCTCGTCGAAGGTGGAGGCCACGACCTCACCCTTCACCGTCCGCTGCATGTCGGTGACCTCTTCGGGCCGCTCGTCGATCAGCAGGACGATCAGGGCGACCTCCGGGTGGTTGGCCTCGATCGACTTGGCGATGTTCTGCAACATCACCGTCTTGCCGACGCGCGGCGGGGCCACGATCAGGCAGCGCTGGCCCTTGCCCAGGGGGGCGACGATGTCGATGACCCGGCCGGAGCGATCCCTCAGGGTCGGGTCCTGGATTTCCATGATCAGCCGCTCGTTGGGATACAGCGGCGTCAGATTGTCGAAATTGACCTTGGTGCGGACGGTCTCGGGGTCCTCGAAATTGATCGTGTCGACCTTCAGCAGGGCGAAATAGCGCTCGCCCTCCCGCGGCCCACGGACCGCGCCATGGACCGTGTCGCCCGACCGGAGACCAAACCGGCGGATCTGGGACGGCGAGACATAGACATCGTCCGGTCCCGGAAGATAATTCGCATCGGGCGAGCGCAGGAAGCCGAAGCCGTCGGGCAGCATTTCCAGCGTGCCGGAAGCGATGATCTCGACCTCTTCGTCGGCCAGGGTCTTCAGGATCGCGAACAGCAGGTCCTGTTTGCGCAGGTTCGAGGCATTCTCGATGTCCAGCTGCTCGGCGAAGGCCACCAGTTCGACCGGCGACTTGTCGTTCAGTTCCTGCAGGGTGATCCGGCCGGAGGGGACGACGGACTCGCCCTCGTCCTCGGCATCGTCGCCGATGTCGGCCGCCACGTCGGCGTCGTTGGCTCCGTCGGCCTGGGATCTATCGACCGGGGACGTGTCCTCGGTCGCCTCGGGCGTCAAGACGTCCAGCGCCTCGGTTTCGGGGCTGTCGTTGGAGGTATCGCGGACGTCGGTCATGTCGGAACTCGGGATTCACGCCGTCCCGGCCCGGCGTCGAACGACGTCAGGCGGGGACGATTGGAAGGGTGTGGCCTGACGGCCGAGGGGGAGCGTCGGGTCCGGGGGCGGCATCTGCCAGCGATCGGTCGACGCGAAGAGAAGGGCAGCGCCGCAGAACGGCACCTCGCCGCCAGCGGAACCACGAACCAGGGGTCCGGGTCAAGCGTGGCGGATCAGAACGTCCACTCCATCGTCACCGACAACACCATGACAATGGCCAGCACGAACGGCACCTCATTGGTCATGCGCCAGAATTTCGAGGTCCGGACCGATGTCCCCGCCAGGACCTTCCTGCGCTCCGCCACCAGATAGACATGCCAGGCCAGCAGCAGAACGACCCCGATCAGCTTGGCGACCATCCAGGGTTCCGTCAGAAACGCCCCCCCGCGCACCTGCACATCCAGATGGATCAGCCACAGGCCGAAGATCAGGGCCAGACCCATGGCCGGATGCAGGATGATCTTCAGCATCCGCCCCTGCCACAGACGCAGCAGCGTCCGCATCTCCGTCCTCAGTGGCTCGGCCTTGTCGGCCTGTTCGGCGTCATAGGCATAGAGCCGCGGCAGGAACAGCAGGCCCGCCATCCAGGCGATGACGGCCAGGATGTGAAGCCCGCGGGCCAGATCGTACAGGTTCATGGCTGAGCCTCCTAGGCGGCCTTTTTCCGCGCCTGACAGGGGCAGGCCTTCCAGCGCCCCTGGCAGCCGGGCCCCGCGGGCGCGACACCGGTTCGGCCCAGACTGTCCTTCACCGCATCGGCCAGGCCGTTGATGAACAGAGGGCTGACCCCCACCGCCGGCACCCGGAGATAGGGGTGAACCCCGGCCTCATGCGCCAGTTCGCCGTATTCGATGTCCAGCTCGACCAGGGTCTCGATGTGTTCGGACACAAAGGCGATGGGGGTGACGACCAGGCCGATACCCTCGGCCCCTGCCGCACGAATGGCATCGGGCGTGGACGGCCCCAGCCATTTCAGCGGTCCGACGCGGCTCTGATAGCACAGCAACCAGTCGCTCAGCCCGGCCTGGGCCGCCACGGCGGCGACAGTCGTCTCGACCTGTTCCTGATAGGGATCGCCGTCCTTGTGGACCAGCTTCTCCGGGATGCCATGCGCCGAAAAGAGGACCCGGACCGGCCGGCCCGGATGCTCCCGCGCAGCCTCCGCCAGCTTGAGACGAACGCCCTCGGCCTGCGCCGCGATCCAGCCTTCAGCGCGGGGATAGCAGCAGATCGTCCGGGTCGTGCCTGTGCCGGCATAGCCGGCGTTCCAGGCCTTCAGCGACGAGCGTGTCGTCGTGGTCGAGAACTGCGGATAGAGCGGCAACAAAACGACCTCGTCCGGCCCCCAGGCGGCCACGTCGACCGCGGCTTCCTCGGTCAGGGGATGCCAGTACCGCATGGCCATGAAGCTCCTGACCTCGTCGCCCGGCAATCGGGCCGCCAGCGCGGCCTCCAGGGCCTCAATCTGGGCCCGGGTCTCGCCCTTCAGCGGCGATCCGCCATTGGAATCCATCATTGCATAGTTGGCCTGGGCGCTGGCCTCCCGACGCGAGGAGATCAGCTTGGCCAGGGGCGTGCGGAACAGCCCGGGCAAACCAATGATGGCCGGGTCGTTGAACAGGTTGAACAGGAACGGCTTGACGGTGGCCGCATCGTCCGGTCCCCCCAGGTTGAAGAGCACGACGGCGATACGACGACCCGACCGCTGGCTCCCCGGGCTTGCGTTCACTGCGCGCCGATCCGCTTCAGAACCTGCTCGACGTGAGCGATCGGCACGTCCGGCAGGATGCCGTGGCCCAGGTTGAAGATCCATGGGCCGGAACCCCAGGCCTCCACAAGCTGATCCACCCTGCGGTCCAGCGCCGCACCGCCGACGCGCAGCAGCAGCGGATCGAGCGCGCCCTGGATCGGCTTGATCTTCTGGACCTCGCGGCCCCGCTCCAGAGAACACGCCGTATCCAGCGCCACGCCCTGCACATCGACCTCGCGGGCATAGCGATCGGCGTGAAGCGCCGAGCCGCGCGGGAAGCCGATCAGCGGGACCGTGACGCCCAGCTCCCGCACCCGCCGGACCAGGGCCTGATGGGGTTTCAGCACCAGCCGTTCGAACAGGTCGTCCGGCAGGCCTTCTGCCCAGCTCTCGAAGATCTTCAGCGCATCGGCCCCGGCGTCGGCCTGCATCTTCAGATAGCGGGCGGTGGCCTCGACCAGCACGGCCAGAACCTCGTCGACCTTCTCGGGTTCGGCATAGGCATAGGATCGGGCGGTGGCGCGTTCGCCCTTGCCGATCGTGTTGTGATGGCCGTCCAGCATATAGGTGGCCACGGTCCAGGGCGCGCCGGCGAAGCCGATCAGGGCGCGTTCCGGCTCCAGCTGGCTGCGCACCAGGCTCAGGGTCTGGCCGACCTGGTGCAGATGCTGGCCCGCGCCCTCGGTCAGTTCCTGCATCCGGCCGACGCTCGGCAGCAGGCCAAGGCGCGGCCCCTCGCCGGTCTCGAACCAGACGTCCTGGCCGAGCGCCTGCGGGATCAACAGGATGTCGGCGAAGACGATGGCCGCATCAAAGCCAAAGCGGCGCATGGGCTGCAAGGTCGCCTCGGCCGCCATCTCCGGGTTCAGGCAGAAGGCGATAAAGTCCGGAGCCTGGGCCCGCAGCGCCCGGTATTCGGGCAGATAGCGCCCGGCCTGGCGCATGAACCAGACGGGAGGCCGCTCCAGGGTCTCGCCCTGCAGGACACGGATCAGTGACGGCGTGATGCTCATGACCGTGGCTTTACGGGGGGAGAGCGCTGGCCTCAAGCCCATGCCAGCCTCCTTGTTCCAATGAGAATCATAAAAGGAATGGAGGAAGGCAGCAGGGGGCGGGACGGAGGGGACAAACCGTGACGATCCAGGGCTTCGGGACCACTTTTCCACGTCCGGCGAGGGGCTTCGCTAGTCCGAGACGAAGGCCGGTGGAAACCGGGGATAAATCTTAACCATTCCTTAACGGCCACGGCCTTCAGGGCGAGGTTCAGCCTTGCCCCGGGTGGGGGTCATTTACCTTCTGTTAACGATGTCCCCAACCGACCGACCGGGGCTGCGGCCGCATGGGATGATGTCCGGCAAGGATACCGGCGTGTCCGACATTCTCCCGGCTCGCCCGGCGCACTGTGGTGCCCTATAGAAAACCGTGCCCCGGCGTCGCCGCGCGGCGCCCAGACCGATCCACAGGAATCACGGCCATTCGCGCGATCTCGATCTTGGTTATCCAGCCGCGGGGACCGCAGTGAGCCCGGCCAGGCCCGCGGGCGCGTCGCGGCTGGCGACCTATTTCCACGTCCATCTGGTCTCGGACTCCACCGGCGAGACGCTGAACGCCATGGCCAAGGCGGTCACGGCCCGTTTCGACGGCGTCATTCCGATCGAGCACATTTATGCCCTGGTCCGCTCCGACCGCCAGATGGAGCGGGTGCTGGAAGAAATTGCGACGGCTCCGGGTGTCGTTCTTCACACCATCGTCGATCGCGCCCTGAGGGCCCAGCTGGAAGAGGGTTGCCGCGCGCTGGACATTCCTAACATCGGCGCGCTGGATCCGTTGGTCGGAGCCCTGTCCCGGTACCTGGGTGCCGCCCTGTCGACGCGCGTCGGTGCCCAGCACACCCTGGATCACGACTACTTCAACCGGATGGGGGCGCTGGACTACGCCATGTCGCACGACGACGGCCAGGGCACGGCCGAGCAGCTGGAGGGGGCCGACGTCGTCCTGGTCGGGGTCAGCCGTACGTCCAAGACCCCGACCTGCATCTATCTGGCGCATCGCGGTGTCCGGGCGGCCAATGTGCCGCTGGTGCCCGGTCAGGAGGATGGCGAGCGCCTGGTCGGACTGAAGAATCCACTGATCGTGGGCCTGACGGTGTCGCCCGACCGGCTGATCCAGATTCGCAGGAACCGGCTGGACGGCCTGAACGCCAACCACGCTTCGTCCTATGTCGAGCCCGACGCTGTGCGGGAGGAGACCATCAAGGCCCGACGCGCCTTCGAGCGTCGCGGATGGCCGACGATCGATGTGACCCGCCGCTCGGTCGAGGAGACGGCCGCGGCCATCCTCAACCTGCTGAACGAACGGCGGAACAGGACCGTAGGGGTCATCTTGTGACGGGCGAAAGGTCCGAACGGCTGATCCTGGCGTCCCGCAGCAGCGCACGGCGCGCCATGCTGACCGGGGCCGGCGTTTCCTTCGCGATACAGGACGCCGGCGTCGACGAGGATGCCATCAAGATCCGCCTGACCGGCATCGATCCGGCCGGACTGGCGCTAGAGCTGGCGCGTGCCAAGGCCCTGGCGGTGTCACGTCAGGATCCGGACGCCTGGGTTCTGGGATCGGACCAGACGCTGGATCTGGAAGGCACGATGGTGTCCAAGGCTCCGGACCTCGAGGCGGCGCGTCTCCGTCTGCTGTCAATGCGGGGTCGGACCCATCATCTGAACGCGGCGGCGGCCCTCGCACACGGCGGCGTGGTGGTCTGGTCCGGCGTGGATACGGCGCGGATGACCCTGCGGCATTTCTCCGACGGATTCCTCGACCACTATCTGGCAGCCGAAGGCGAGGTCCTGCTGGGCTCGGTCGGCTGCTATCGGCTGGAAGGCATGGGATCGCAGCTATTCGATCGGGTCGAGGGCGACTATTTCACCGTTCTCGGCATGCCCCTGTGGCCGGTGCTGGCCGAACTGCGCCGTGCCGGAGTGATCGCGTCATGACGGCCAGGCTCACAGGCGCGGTGCGGCTCGGCGGCATCGTGGGAAATCCGGTGGCCCATTCGCTCAGCCCGGTCATCCACAATGCCTGGCTGGAGGCAGCGGGCCTGGACGGGACCTACGGGGCCTTCTCGCCGCGCGATGCCGCCGGGTTCGAGGCCCTGGTGGCCTTTGGACGCGCCGGACTGCTGGCTGGCGTGAACGTCACAGCGCCCTTCAAGGAACAGGCCTTCGCCAGCGCCGATACCCGGTCCGAAACGGCCACGTCCAGCGGATCCGCCAATATCCTGGTCTTCCGCGACGGGCAGGTCTTTGCCGACAGCACCGACGGCGAGGGCCTGCTCCGGGCGCTGTCCCAACAGGCTCCCGCGCTGTCGCTGAAGGGATCGCCCGTCGTGATGCTGGGCGCGGGCGGGGCGGCGAGGGCCGCGGTCGCGGCCTTGCGCGATGCGGGGGCCACCGTCCGGATCGTCAATCGCACCCGGGAACGCGCCGAGGCCCTGGCCACGGACCTCGGCGGCCTGATCGAGGTCGGCGATGCCGGGACGGCCTTCGCCGGGGCCACTCTGGTGGTGAACGCGCTCAGCGTCCGACCCGCGATCGATCCGGAGCGCCTCGATCCAGCGACGGTGGTCATGGACATGACCTATCGCCCCGTCCGCACGCCGTTCCTGACGGCCGCCAGAAGCGCCGGCCTGACCACCGTCGACGGCCTGGCCATGCTGATCGGCCAGGCCGGGCCATCGTACCGGGCGATCTTCGGCGTCGAACCGCCCGATCTCGATCCCCGACCCCTGCTGTTGGCCCATCTGGGAGAGACGGTGTGATCGTTCTGGGCCTGACCGGCTCGATCGGCATGGGCAAGTCGACGACGACCGCCATGTTCGCCGATCAAGGGGCCCTGGTCTGGAACGCCGACGATGCCGTCCACGCCCTCTATGCCCCGGGCGGGGCGGCGGTCGGGCCGGTCGGGGCGGCCTTTCCCGGTGTCGTGGTGGACGGTGCGATCGACCGGGCGAGATTGGCCGAGCGCCTGGGCCGCGACGCCGCGGCTTTCCGGCGGCTGGAGACGATCGTCCATCCGCTGGTTGCGGCCGGGCGGCTGGCCGATCTTGAGGCCGCGCGGGCAGCAGGGGTCGCGCTGGCCGTCCTGGATATTCCCCTGCTGTTCGAGACCGGTGGCGAGCGCGCCGTCGATGCCGTCGTGGTCGTGTCCGCGCCCGAGGCAGTGCAGCGCGCCCGTGTCCTGGCCCGGCCCGGCATGACGCCTGAGCGGTTCGAGGCCATCCTGGTGCGGCAGGTCCCCGATTCCGAAAAACGCCGCCGCGCCGACTTCGTCATCGATACGGGCGGGAGCCTTGAGGCGACCTGCGCCCGTGTGGCCGAAATCGTGGGGATGGTTCTGTCGCCGGACTGGAAGCGGCCGGCGCGGAGTCTTTCGCAACCCGACGAACCGCCCCATTAAGCGGGGATGGCCCGCGAAATCGTTCTCGATACCGAAACCACCGGCTTCGACCCGAAAACGGGTGACCGGCTGATCGAGGTCGGCTGTATCGAGATCATGGATCTCTTGCCCACCGGGCGGACATTCCACCGTTTCGTCAATCCGGAACGGCTGATCCCCGCCGATGCCATCCGGGTCCATGGCATCACCGACGACAAGGTCCGGGACGCGCCCCGGTTCGCCGAGATCGTCGTCGATCTGATGGGCTTCATCGGCGATGCGCCCGTAATCGCCCACAATGCCCAGTTCGATCGCAATTTCATCGACCACGAATGCGGACGCTGCGGTCATCCGCTGCTGCACGAGACCCGCTGGATCGATACGCTGCAACTGGCCCAGAAGCGGTTTCCGGGCATGGCCAATTCGCTGGACGCCCTGTGCAAGCGCTACAGGATCAGCCTGGTCGACCGCACCCTGCACGGGGCCTTGATCGATGCCCGGCTGCTGGCCGAGGTCTATCTGGAGCTGAGGGGCGGCAAGGAGCGGGTCCTCGATCTGACCAGCCGTCGCGAGAGCGTGGCTGCCGCCGCCCACGCCGCGGCGGGCGGCTATGGTCCCCGCCCCCGGCCGCTGGCCCCGCGTCTGCACGCCGAAGAAAGCGCCGCCCATGCCGCATTCCTGGCCGCGACACTCAAGGACCGGTCGTTGTGGGAAGGCTACGGGGTGACCCTGTAGTCTCCGCCCGGTCGGCGAAGCCGATGGGAAGGGGACTAAAGCCTATGCCACGCCTGACGGCTGGCCGTTCTGCTGCTGCATCCGCGCGGCATAGATACCGGCGAAATCGATCGGATCCAGCATGAAGGGCGGATAGAAGCCCCCGTCCGCCGTGGCGCGGGCGATGATCTCGCGCGCATAGGGGAAGAGGTAGCGCGGGCATTCGATCAGCAGCAGCGGCTCTATGTCCTGCTCGGCCACGCCCGACAGCTGGAACAGGCCGCCGTAAAGCAGCTCCACATGGAACACCGCCATCGCCTCTGTGGAGGCCTTGATCGACAGCTTGATGTCGACCTCGAACAGGCCATCGGGGCGGCCCTGGGCATTCAGCTCCACGCCCATGTCGATCGAGGGTCGACCCTCGATACGCAGGGAATCCGGGGCCCTGGGGTTCTCGAACGACAGGTCCCGAACATACTGCGCCAGGATGCGGAAGCCGGGAACGGGCGGCTGGCCGGTGGGGGCGGAGCCGTTCGGCTCGGTCGGGGCGACATCGGTCATGGGGTCAAAGCCGTTGGCGAACGAAGGATGAGAGGCCGGGCGACTAGCATCCGCGACACGACCCCGCAACGGTGCCGTCCCCTCGCCGTCCACTCGCCTTCGTGACGCAGCGGATGCGTGTCGCCTTGCGCGCGCCTATATAGGTCCGTAATCGTCCACCAGACGCCGTTCTGCCTCCTGCCAAAAGCGCGCATCGAAAACCCGGGATAGACCGTGCCTTCACAGTTTCTGATCGTCATCTTCGCCGTAATCGCGGCCATCGTCCTGTTCCAGCTCTACAATGTGCTGGGAAAGAAGGTCGGCCGCCAGCCGCAGGAAGATGCGAAGACCCTGACGGCCCTTCCGGCGACCACCGGTCCAGACGCGCCCGGTCGAACGCCCGGCGTGGACGCCACCCTGCTGGCCGCTGCCGCCTCGCTCCGCGCCCGCGACCCCGCCTTCGATCCCGTCCGGTTCATCGACGGCGCGCGTCAGGCCTATGAGACGATCGTCCGGGGCTATGCCGCCGGAGACCGTGCGGCCCTGAAGCCCCTCTTGACCCCGGCCGTGCTGGAATCGTTCGAGACCGGCATCGCGGCGCGCGAGACCCGCGGCGAAACCGAACAGGTCGAGTTCCTGCACCCGCCCCGCGCCGATCTCGAACTGGCCTCGGCCGAAGGCGACCGGGCCGTGGCCAAGGTGCGGTTCCTGGCCGAGCTGCGGTCACGGATCATGCCGCGTTCCGACGAGGCCACGCCGGGAGCCCCCGCCGAGGAACGCGTCGAGGAGCGCCGGACCGCCGAGCACTGGACCTTTGAACGCTCGCTCGGTACGTCCGACCCGAACTGGGTCCTGGCCCGGGTCGAGCCCGCCAACGCCTAGGCGCGATCGCCCCTTGGGATTTTACCGGAAGCCCGGGCTGGCGGCGACGCTTCTGCTCCTGGCAGGTTGTGCGACCGCGACGGGCGAGGCCCCGACCCGGCCGAGCGCACCCGCGCCCGGGCCATCGCAGCTGCCCTCTGCACCCGATCCCGCCCCGCCGTCCGGCTTGCCCGGCCCGCAGACCCTGCCCGGCTGGGCCGACGAGGATCATCTGGCTGCGTTCCAGGCCTATGCCGGGACCTGCCACGTCACGCGCGAGGCTCTGGCGACCGTGCGTTGCGAGGAGGCGCAGGCGATCGGGCGGATGTCCAGGCCCGTAACCCCCTCTGTCGCCCGGGCCTTCTTCGAACGCGGCTTTGGCGTGGTGGCCGCCGGGACCTCTGATGGCCGACCCGGACTGATGACCGCCTATTTCGCACCGGAGTATCCGGCCCGACGCGCCCCGGACGCCTCGTTCGACACGCCGGTTCTGGCCCTGCCCGAGGGCTGGACGCGGGGCCAGATCCTGCCGGAACGGGCGACGATCGAGGCCGGACCTCCACCGTCCCCGCCGCTCGCCTGGATGCGGGCCGAGGACCTGTTCTTTCTGCAGATCCAGGGTTCCGGCTATCTGACCTTCGAGGACGGTACGACCGCCCGCGCCGCCTATGCCGCCGACAACGGGCGGCCATTCACGGGGATCGCCCGGCCGATGGCCGAACGTGGCCTGCTGCCGGCCGATGGCACCTCGGGCGATGCGATCCGGGCCTGGCTGGCGGCCCATCGCGGGGCCGAGGCGCGGGCGATCACGGCCCTGAACCCGCGCTACATCTTCTTTTCGCTGGATCCCGACGACGGCGGCGATCCTGCGGGTGCCGCGGGCGTACCCTTGCCGGCGCGCCGGGCCATTGCGATCGATCCGGCCAGCTGGACCTATGGCGATCTGGTCTGGATTTCGGCCGATGCGGGCAACCTGACGGGTGCGCGCCATGGCTATCAGGGTCTGGTGATGGCGCTGGACACCGGCTCGGCCATCCGGGGACCGGTGCGCGCCGACCTCTATATCGGCCGGGGCGAGGCGGCGGGCGCGGAAGCGGGCGTCGTGCGCCACCCGCTGCGGATGTGGCGTCTGGTTCCTCGCTAGCGAATTGGGCTGATTGCGCCTAGAGGGACAGGCGGATAGCCCGCCAGGTTGCCCAGTCTCATGACATCGCCCATCGAACGCATCGTCTATCGCAGCGATGCGGTCGCCCTGAACGACGGCCCCGTCGATGTCTCGCCCATCCTTTCGACCTCGCTGCGGAACAACGCCAGGCGTCGCCTGACCGGGGCGCTGGCGCTCCAGGGCGGGACCTTCGTCCAGGTGCTGGAAGGGGACCCGGAAGCCCTGACCGGACTGATGGAAACGATCGAGGCCGACGACCGCCACCGCAACCTCCGGGTCCTGGCCCGCTGGCCGGTGCAGGTGCAGCTGTTCCTGGGCTGGGCCATGGTGCACGTCGATACCCGCGTCCTTTCGCCGCATCATTCCAGACTGCTGACCCAGACCGGGTCTGGCGCGCAGGTCACGAGCGTCCTGATCGATCTGGCCCGTGCGCGCCTGGACCCGGTGGTCCAGGCCCTACCGCCGCTTCAGTCCGCCCAGCACGCCACGCAGCAGTTCGCGGGTCAGGGTCGATCCGGCGGTGCGCAGGACTGACTTGGTCAGGGCCTCAAGCGGGGTCTGGCGGTTCGAGCGGCGCGGGGCTCTGGGGGCCGGCGCTGCGCGTGGGGCCGGCGCGGCCCGGCCCCCGGGCGTGGCCCCGGGAGCGGGCGCCTCGGCTGCGGTTTCCGCCGCATGGCGGGCGGCGAGAATCTCCTCGGCGGATTCGCGGTCGATCACCGTATCATAGACGCCCCTGACCGGGCTGGCGGCCATGACGGCGGCGCGTTCCGGGTCGGTGGCGGGGCCCAGCCGGCTGTCCGGTGGACGGATCAGGGTGCGCTGGACGATGGTGGGGGCTCCCTTCTCGTCCAGCACCGACACCAGCGCCTCGCCGGTGCCGAGCGCCTGGATCGCCTCCCGGGTGTCGAAGGCCGGATTGATCCGGAAGCTTTCGGACGCCGCCTTCAGGCCGCGCTGGTCGGCCGGGGTATAGGCCCGTAGCGCATGCTGGATGCGGTTTCCCAGCTGGGCCAGCACGCTGTCCGGGATGTCGGCCGGGTTCTGGGTGATGAAATAGATGCCGACGCCCTTGGAGCGAATCAGGCGCACGACCTGCTCGACCTTTTCCAGCAGCGGCCTTGGCGCATCCTTGAACAGCAGGTGGGCCTCGTCGAAGAAGAAGACGAGACGGGGTTTCTCCGGATCGCCGACCTCCGGCAGTTGTTCGAACAGCTCGGAGATCAGCCACAGCAGGAAGGCCCCGTACAGGCGCGGGCTGTTCATCAGCCGGGTCGAGTCGAGCACATTGACCTGGCCGCGACCGTCGACGCCGGTCTTCATCATGTCGGTCAGCTTCAGCGCCGGCTCCCCGAAGAAGGCGTCGCCGCCGTCCTGTTCCAGCTGCAGCAGGGCGCGCTGGATCGAGGCGATGGAGGCCGGGGCCACATTGCCGACCTCGCGCCCGATCCGGGCCGCGTTCTCGGCCACATAGACCAGCATGGCGCGCAGGTCGTCGAGGCCGAGCAGCAGCAGGCCCTCCTTGTCGGCGACATGGAAGGCGACGGCCAGCACACCCTCCTGCACGTCGTTCAGATCCAGCATCCGCGCCATCAGCAGGGGACCGATCTCGGACACGGTGGCGCGGACGGGATGACCCTTCTGGCCGTACAGGTCCCAGAAGACCGTCGGTGCCGCCAACGGCCGTAGCGTCAGGCCCATGCCGGTGGCGCGGGCCAGCAGCTTTTCGTTCGGCGTGCCGATCTGGCTGATGCCCGACAGGTCACCCTTCACGTCGGCGCAGAACACCGGGACCCCCATGTCCGAGAATCCCTGGGCCATGATCTGCAGGGTCACCGTCTTGCCGGTGCCCGTCGCCCCCGCGATGACCCCATGCCGGTTGGCGCGGTTCCACAGCAGATATTCCCGCCGCGCGACGCCGTTGTCGGAAGATTGGCCGAGGAGAAGACCTGCGGTCTGGTCGAGGGCGGGAGCGGCGGCGTCGGTCATTCGGAACTCCGGTTTCAGCGCCACAATACAGCTTAAGACGCGGCCGGGGAGAGGGTTCGGCTTGACCGCTGTGGCGGCCACCCCGACAGTCCGGGCATGAAACTGCCCATCGCCGTCCCGTCCAGCACGGTCGCCCGCAACGCCCTGGTGACCCTGACCGTCGTGGCCGTCGGCGCGGCGCTCTACTGGCTGCGGGACATTCTGACGCCCCTGGCCATGGCCATCTTCCTGATGATCATGATCGACGGCGTAAAGCGGTTCATCGAGGACCGGACCAGCTTGCCCCGTCCCTGGGCCGGGACGGCGGCCCTGCTTGTGGTCGTCCTGGGCTTCTCCTTGTCGATCGCCTTCATCGTCAACGGCGCGGCGGGCTTCTTCACCGACATGTCCGGGGTGTCGAGTGGCATCGGGCCGCGCATCGACGCGATCATCGTCGACGGGGCCCGCGTTTTCGGCGTCACCACGGCCCCTACGGCCCATGAGCTGATCGCCAGCATCGACCTGCGCGGCTATCTGATCGGACTGGCCGGCCAGGCCCAGGGCGTGGCTTCGGGATCCTTCTTCGTTCTGGTCTATCTGGGATTCCTGCTGGCCTCGCAGGTCGGGTTCCGGCGCAAGATCGTCGCCATGTTCCCCGAGAGGGAGCAGCGCAACGAGGCGCTGGCGGTGTTTCAACGGGTGCGCGGCGGGGTCGAGGGCTATCTGTGGGTCCAGACCGTGACCGGTGCCATCATCTGCGCCGCCGCCTGGATCCTGATGCGGATCGTGGGGCTGGAACATGCCGAATTCTGGACCTTCGTGATCTTCGTGGTCGGCTTCATCCCCGTGCTGGGCGGGGCGGTGGCGGGCCTGGCCCCCCCGCTGTTCGCCCTGGTGCAGTTCGCGACCTACTGGCCCGCCCTGATCCTGCTGGTCGGCCTGCAGACCATCCTGTTTGTGGTCGGTAACCTGATCCAGCCGCGCATGCAGGGCGAGAACCAGAACATCGACCCGGTCGCGGTCCTGCTGGCGCTGGCCCTGTGGGGCAAGATGTGGGGCGTGGTCGGTATGTTCCTGTCGACCCCGCTGGCGGTCATGGCCATGGCGATCCTGGCCGAGTTCAAGGGGTCGAGGTGGATCGCCGTCCTGCTCAGCGGTGATGGCAAGCCCTATGCCGACGAGGACGAGCACAGCGACCACCCTGCCCCGGCCAAACGCTCTGTCCGCGTCAAACCGCCGCGCCCCGGAGCGGGCCAGGCCTGACGATCGCGCTCTTGCGGGTCGGGTCGGGGTTCCCATCTTCCATCCAGGCGTCGCGGCCCTCTTCCCCCCTCCCCTGGCCGTGACGGCATCGAACCTGCGCCCCCTCCCCCTCCGGCGCGGGTTCCAGACGAGGCCGTCGGACCCCCCCGTCCGGCGGCCTTTTCTCTTTTCCGGACTGATGCACGAAAGCAACACCCGCGATCCGCGTCTCGCAATGACGCGCATCGGCGAGGAACGCCGACCTCTCCCTCCCGTCAGCCCCGACGGAAACGCAATGTCGCCCCCCGTGGCGCACGACAGCCCAGAGATACAGATCGGCGCCGGGTGCGCGAAGGCGCGCCCGGCGTTTTCGCTTTCCGGGCTTCCCGACGGACGCGGGCGGGCCTATTCCCGTCCCAGCACCTGGCGGTCCCAGAGCCGCGCTGAACGAGACCCTGCCCATGTCCGGCGAACTGCGTCCTTCCGTCCCGTCCCCGACCGCGGAGGCGCTGAGGACAGCGTTCGCAAAGGCTTTGAGGGAGGGCGGGGCGCTCAATGCGATCGAGCAGTCCTTCATCGACCAGGCCGCCGATGACTATGCCGGGGACGAGACGCCCGAACTGGACATGGCCGCCATGGCCGCCCTGCTCGCCGACGCCTGGCGCTGGGCGCAGGCGCGTGGGGTGGGGGATGCCCCGAACGTCCTGGTGCAGCCGGTCAGGGCGACCGGGGGGCTGTCGGGGGCCTATGATGCCCTCTGGATCGTCCAGGACGACCGACCCTTCCTGGTCGACAGCGTCATGGGTGAACTGGCCGATGCCGGCGTCTCGGTGCGGGCGCTGTTCCACCCCGTTCTGGCGCGTGAGGCGGCGCGCGAGTCCCTGATCGTCATCGTCGTCGACCCCCTGCCGTCCGAACGCCGGGAGGTCCTGAAGGCCCAGGTCGAGCAGGCCCTGGCCGACGTCCATGCCGCCGTCGGCGATTTCGACGCCATGAGCGACCTGATGGCCCGGTCGATCGCCCATCTGGAGGCCTGCCCAGGCGGGATCGATCCGGAGGTGGTGGCCGAGAATCTGGCCTTTCTGCGCTGGCTGAACGACGAGCATTTCGTCTTCCTCGGTGCGCGCGACTACGACTATCCGCGCACGCCGGACGGAGGTTATGCCGCCGAGGCCCCGCTGGACCAGGCCACGGCCGGGGTCGGCGTGCTGCGCGATCCGACGCGCACCGTGCTGCGTCGGACGTCGGAGCCGGCCGTGCTGACCGCCCAGATGAAGCGGCAGATGGACCTGTCCGAGCCCGTCACCGTGGCCAAGGCCAATCTTCGCAGCCGCGTCCACCGCCGGGCCTATATGGATTACGTCGGGGTCAAGCGGTACGGCGACGACGGCCGCCCGTCGGGCGAGACCCGGTTCGTGGGTCTGTTCACCGCCGAGGCCTATGACCGCACAGCGTCGGACGTCCCGCTGATACGGCGGAAGGTCGCGAACGCCCTGACCCGCGCGGCCAAGGTGCCCGGCAGCCATAACGAGAAGCGGCTGAAGAACATCCTGGAGAATTATCCGCGCGACGAGCTCTTCCAGATCACAGAGGACGAGCTGCTGACCTCGGCCCTCGGCATCCTGCATCTGTATGACCGGCCCCGCATCAAGACCTTCACCCGGCTGGATCCGTTCGACCGGTTCGTCTCGGTCCTGGCCTTCGTGCCGCGCGAGCGGTTCGAGGCGGCGGTCCGCGAACGCATCGGACGCCTTCTGGCCAGGGCCTGGGGCGGTCGTCTGTCGGCCTGGTACCCGCAGCTCTCGGACGCGCCCCTGGTGCGCATCCACTATATCATCGGCGTCACGCCCGGCGATCACCCCACACCGGATCCCGTGGCGCTGGAGGCGGAGATCACCGAGGCCGGCCGCAGCTGGATCGACCGCTTCGAAAGCGCCCTGCGCGCCGCCCACATCGATGACAGCCAGATCGGGGCGCTGAGCCTGAAATGGTCGGACGCCTTCGGGGCCGGCTATCGCGACCGCTACGATGCGACCGAGGCCGTCGCGGACCTGCAGGAGATCGACCGGCTGAACGCCTCGGGTACGGCCGGATCGGGCGAGCCCGTCGCGGTTCGCGCCTTCCGCTCTGCCGGCGACACGCCACTGCAGTTCCGCTTCAAGCTGTATCACCGGGGCGCGGCGGTGCCGCTGTCCGACGTCCTGCCGATCCTGGCCGACATGGGGCTGAAGACGCTGGAGGAGTTCGGCCATGCGATCCGCCCGGCCGACGCCCAGGAAATCCACGTCCACGAGTTCCTGCTGGAGGATCCGCGCGGGGCCGCGATCGCCTTTGCTGACGTCAAGGGACCGTTCGAGGCCGCCTTCTCGGCCGTGTGGACGGGCCAGACCGAAAGCGACGGCTTCAACCGGCTGGTGCTGGAGCTGGGGGTCGGCTGGCGCGAGGCGGCCCTGATCCGCACCCTGGCCCGCTATCGCCAGCAGACGGGGCTCGATCCGTCGCAGGCCGTGCAGGAAGAGGCGCTGCGGGACTATCCCGTCATCGCCCGCGCCCTGCTGGGCCTGTTCGCCAGCAAGTTCGATCCCGCGCATGGCGGCCCGGCGGCTGATCGTGCGGCGTCTGCGACGGAACTGACCGACAGGATCACGGTCCTGCTGATGGATGTGACGTCCCTGGACCACGACCGGGCGCTGCGTCGCCTCGCGGCCCTGATCGGGGCGATCAAGCGGACCAACTATTTCCAGACGACCGGAGACGGGGGTTTCAAGCCGCACATCTCGATCAAGATCGCCTCGCGCGAACTGGACGACCTGCCCCTGCCCCGACCCTATCGCGAGATCTTCGTCTGGGCCCCGCATGTCGAGGGCATCCACCTGCGCTTCGGACCGGTGGCGCGGGGCGGCCTGCGCTGGTCAGATCGCCGCGACGACTTCCGCACCGAGGTGCTGGGTCTGGTGAAGGCCCAGCAGGTCAAGAATGCCGTCATCGTGCCCGTCGGCTCCAAGGGCGGCTTCTTCCCGAAATACCTGTCGGCCATCGTGCGCGCCGGTGGCGATCGCGACGCCCAGCAGGCGGAGGCCGTCCGCGCCTACAGGACCTTCCTGTCGGGTCTGCTGGACATCACCGACAATATCGCCGCCGACGGTCATGTGACCCATCCGGCTGACGTCGTCGCCTTCGAGGGCGACGACCCCTATCTGGTCGTCGCCGCCGACAAGGGGACGGCGACCTTCTCCGACATCGCCAACGGGGTGTCGGCCGATTACGGCTTCTGGCTGGACGACGCCTTCGCTTCGGGGGGATCCGTCGGCTATGACCACAAGGCCATGGGCATCACGGCACGCGGGGCGTGGGAGGCGGTCAAGCGGCATTTCCGCGAGATCGGCAAGGATATCCAGTCCGAGCCCTTCACCGTCGTCGGCGTCGGCGACATGAGTGGCGATGTGTTCGGAAACGGCCTGCTGCTGTCCAGGGCCTCGAAACTGATCGCCGCCTTCGATCACCGCGACATCTTCATCGATCCGACGCCCGATCCGGCCCGGTCATGGGAAGAGCGCAACCGTCTGTTCCAGCTGCCGCGCTCGTCCTGGCAGGACTACGATCCATCATTGATTTCGACCGGCGGCGGTGTCTTCTCGCGCTCGGCCAAGTCCATCCAGCTGACGCCCGAGATCAAGGCGGCGCTGGACATCGCCGATGACAGCCTGGACCCCGTCAGCCTGATCCGGGCGATCCTGAAGGCTCCGGCCGAGCTGCTCTATCTCGGCGGCATCGGCACCTATGTGAAGTCCGCGGCCGAGACGGACGCCCAGGTCGGCGACAAGGGCACCGATGCGCTGCGGATCAATGCCGACGAACTGCGGGTCAAGGTGGTGGGGGAGGGGGCCAACCTCGGCTTCACCCAGGCCGGCCGGATCGCCTTCGCGGCCGGGGGTGGCCGGATCAACACCGACGCCATCGACAACTCCGCCGGCGTGGATACCTCCGACCACGAGGTCAACATCAAGATCCTGATCGGTGCCGCCGTCGCCCGGGGGGCTCTGCCATTGACCGAGCGGGTGCCGCTGCTGGCCTCGATGACCGACGAGGTCGGCCTGAAGGTTCTGGCCCACAACTACGACCAGACCCTGGCCCTGACCCTGCAGCAGGCGGAAGGCACGGGTGCGCTCGACAGCCAGCAGCGGTTCATGCAGGCCCTGACGGCCAGGGGCAAACTCGATCGCAAGGTCGAGGGCCTGCCCGGCGATATCCGCATCGCCGAGATGAAGGCCGCCGGTATCGCCCTGACCCGGCCGGAACTGGCCGTGCTGACGGCCTATTCCAAGCTGGAACTGGCCGACGACATCGTGGCGTCGAAGGCACCCGAGGATCCCTTCTTCGAGGAGACCCTGGTCCGCTACTTCCCGGGGCCTCTGACGCGGTTCGAGGGCCAGATGAAGGGCCACCGGCTGCGGCGCGAGATCGTGGCCACGGTGCTGTGCAACGAGATCGTCAACATGACGGGGCCGACCTTCCCCGATCGCCTGCGCGGCGCGGCGGGTTGCGACACCACGGCCCTGGTCATCGCCTTCGAGGCGGCGCGGCGGGTGTTCCGGCTGGATGAGGCCTGGGGCGCGGTCGATGCGCTGGACCTCAAGGTCCCGGCCGAGACCCAGACGGAGCTCTATCTGGAAATCGCCACCGTCCTGCGGCGCCAGACCTTCTGGCTGGCGCGCCGGGGCGCAAGGGACGGCGCGACCGTGCAGGGTCTGATCGAGGCCTATCGTCCGGCCGCCGATGCCCTGCGCGCGGCGGGCGGCGACGTGCTGTCCCGCTTCGAACAGCGCCGGCTGGCCGAACGCCTGAAGCGGTTCGCCGACATGGGCGTGGGCGAGCAGCTGGCCCAGACCGTGTCCATGCTCCGGCCCCTGGTGGCGACGGCGGACATCGGCGATCTGGCCCGGGAAACGGGCTGGTCGGCCCCCCGGATGGCGCGGCTCTATCACCAGGTGGGCGCGGCCTTCGATTTCGACCGTCTGCGGGCGGCGGCGGGCGCCGTGCCGTCGGGCGATCACTTCGACCGGCTGGCCGTGCGTCGTCTGATCGAGGATCTGATGGGCGAACAGGTCACCCTGACCCGGGCTGTGGCCAGGGCTTCCGATCCGGCCGTCGGCGACAGCGAGGCGACCGCCGAATCTGCGGTCGACGCCTGGATCGGTCCGCGCCAGTCAATAGTTGAGGGCGTTCGCGCCGCCGTGGACGAGATCGAGGCTTCGGGCACCGGCTGGACCTTCGCCAAGCTGACCATCGCCAATGGCCAGATCCGGAGTGTGGCGGCCTCGGCGAGCTGACGCCGTCACACTCCGGGCTGGTGGCGCTACCGCGCTTCGCGCTACTTGAGCGCAGGCGCGCGCGCCGCGGAGAAAGCCAATGCCCAGAAAGTTCCTGGTCGTCGTCGATGACAGCCCCGAGTTCGAGGCGGCGTTGCGCTATGCCGCGCGGCGGGCCCGATCGACCGGCGGCCGTGTCGCCCTGCTGCGGATCATCCCGGGCGGGTCGGACGAGCAGTGGGCCGGGGTGCGCGAGCAGATCAAGCGCGAGCAGCGGGCCGAGGCGGAAGGCCTGCTGACCCGTCTGGGCGAAGAGGCGCAGACCCGGTCGGGGGCCGCGCCCATCTTCCTGATCGAGGAGGGCGAACCCCAGGCCGCGATCCGCAAGGTCTGCGGCGAGGACCCGGAAATCAAGATCCTTGTGCTGGCGGCCGGGGGCGGGTCACGCGGTCCGGGGCCGCTGGTGTCGGCCGTGCTGAAATCGGGTGCGGCGTTCGGGGGACGCAAGCTGCCGGTGACCATCGTGCCGGGCGAACTGACGGATGCCGAGATCGAGGACCTGGCATAGGGTCAGGGCGCTACCGCTCGCGCCGCGGGCGCTCGCAGCTTGAGCGCGGGGTCTTGAATGCTTTGAGCAGCAGGCGCATTTCTCGCTCATGTTCATCCAGACCGAACCCACCCCGAACCCCAATGCGCTGAAGTTCCTGCCGGGACGCGATGTGGCCCCGGACGGCTCGCGCGAGTTCCTGAGCATCGACCAGGCGACGGCCTCGCCGCTGGCCGAGGCCCTGTTCCAGCTCGAGGACGTGACCGGCGTCTTCTTCGGCGGCGACCATATCTCGGTCACCCGTGCCGGGCATGGCCGCGACTGGAGCGAGATGAAGCCCGAAATCCTGTCGGTCATCATGGATCATTTCGTCTCGGGCACCCCCTTGATGCGTGATGATGGGGCCGTCGCCGACGATGCGTCCGAAGACTCCGAGATCGTCGCCGAGATCAAGTCGCTGCTCGACAGCCGCATCCGCCCCGCCGTGGCCCAGGACGGCGGGGACATCCTGTTCGACGCCTTCGACGTGGAAAGCGGCGTGCTGCGCCTGCGGATGCGCGGGGCCTGCGCCGGCTGTCCGTCCTCGGCCATGACGCTGAAGGCCGGCGTCGAGCAGATGATGCGCCACTATGTCCCCGAAGTCACCAGCGTCGAGCAGGTGCTCTAGCTAGAGCCTGATCGGCTGAGGTGGAATCGCTTCGCGATTCCGCCGATGCCGTGAATCAGGCTCCAGAAACAAGCGAGGGCATGATTCACGCTTTCGGCTGGACCCACGACGTGGGTCCAGCTCAAGCGATCATGCCCTAGGGCCGCACGGCCTCGACCAGGACTTCGGTGCGACGCCGCAGGGGCTCCTGCACGCCATCGGGGCTGACCGCACCGGCGTCCCCCGCCGCCGTAATCTCGAACGCGGGCACAGGCCAGCCTGCGGCTGTCAGTGCCTCGGCGACCGTCAGGGCACGGCGCTCTGACAGGTCGAGGTTTGTATCAGCGGCACCGGTCCCGCTGGCCAGGCCCAGGACCTTGACCGACGTGATGCGGCAGCCCTGGAGCTGGGTCGCCGTGAGGCCGATGGCCTCCAGCGCCGGGCCGGTCAGCCGGTCCTGGTTCTCGTTGAAATAGATGTCGAATCGCCGGGCGGCGCAGGCATTGGGCACCGTGACCAGGGCGTCGCGATCCACCGAGCCAGACCCCATCGAACAGGCTGACAGGCCCGCTGCGCCCAGCGAGGCTGCCAGAAGAATCGCCCGCGTCGTCATCATCGCCCTGTGTCCCTGTGTTCGCTCAGGCAAAGGGCGGCCCGTTGTTCGGCGAGCCGCCCTGAGTATCGTCAAGACATCAGAGCCTAGTAGCGGCGCTGACCGTTTTCCCAGTAACACTCGTTCTGATTGTTGTCGTAACAGTAGTAATACTGGCCACGGTTGTCGCGGTAGCGTTGCTGGTTGTTGCGGTCGGCCTGCGAGCCTCGTACCGCACCCACAGTACCGCCGATCGCGCCGCCGATGAGGGCTCCGGTTGCAGCGTTACCGCTGCCGACGTTGTTGCCGATGATGGCGCCGGCCACGGCACCGATGCCGGCACCGATCGCGCCCTGGCGGACGGCCTGGTTGGAGGTGCTGTTGCCGTAGGGGTCGGTCGCGCAGGCCGATGCGAGCAGGCCGGCGACGCCGATCGCGAGAATTGCCGTCTTCATGGATGTGTCTTTCTTTCCTGATGTTCGCCCCGAGAGCGAGAACGCTGGAATATAGCTCAGGTTCCGCGCCTATGCTCGATGCCAGCGATGACATAGGCTGCAGCGGACCGTGCGAGGGGCACCGGTTTCGAACACGTCAGCGTCTGTGAGGAGTTTTTCGATGCGTTTTCCTGAGCCGGTCCGCATGTCGGACGATCATGCCAGCCCGGTCTGGGCCCGCACCAAACGCCGGTCGGGCGGCGGGGGCGGTGGCTTCGTCGGTCTGCTGGTCACGCTTCTGGCCCTTTTCGGCGTGTTGACGGCGGTCCTGGGCATCAAGGAGCAGTCTATGGCCAGGGGCGGCGCGCTGATGGACGGCTGGATCACCGCCGGCGTCACCTCCGCCAAGGGCCTGGTCGGCCAGGCCCCGGAAGCGGCCGAAGGCGCGGCCGACAAGGCGGGGGCTGCGGCCGAAAAGACCGGCGACGCGCTTCAGGCGGGGGCTGCGACCACGGCCAATGAGCTCAAGACGCAATAGTCACGCTTGCCCGGAACGCGGGCGAGACAGGCGCGTTCGGGCGTGATGAACGCCACCACCACGCCCTCGCCCGTGCCCATGGACCTGCCCGAGACTGCACCTGTCGAGGCGGTCGCTGAACCGCGCGCCCTGACGCCCCACGTCGCGATCTCGCGCGTGGTGATCCTGGTCAACACCCTGTCCGGCTCGGTCGGACCCCGCGCGGTCGCCGAGGTCGAGGCCATCATGGCCGACTATCCCTGCGAGGCCGAGATCGTCGAGCTGGTCGGCGCGACCATGGACGCCCAGATCGACGCGGCCCTGGCGTCCAACCCCGATGTCCTGTTCGTTCTGGCCGGAGACGGCACGGCGCGGGCCGCGGCCTCCAGGGCCGGACCGGGGGGCCCTCTGGTCGCGCCGCTGCCGGGCGGAACCATGAACATGCTGCCCAGGGCGCTCTACGGCACCGGCGACTGGAAGCTGGCGCTGCGCGAGGCGCTCGAGAACGGCTCGCCACAGTGCGTATCGGGCGGCATCGTCGAGGGACAGTCCTTCTATTGCGCTGGCATCTTCGGGTCGCCCGCCCTGTGGGCCCCTGCGCGCGAGGCGATGAGGACCGGGAAGCTCAGCCTCGCCTGGACCTACGGGCGACGTGCGCTGAAGCGGGCCTTCTCCGGCAAGATCCGGGTCGAACTGGACGGCGGCAAGGTCCGTCGAAGCGAGGCGCTGGCGTTGATCAGCCCGATGATCTCCAGGGCGATGGACGACCCCATCGGGCTGGAAGCCGCAGCCATGGATCCGGCCGACGCGGCCCAGGTTTTCCGCCTGGCGGCCAACGCCCTGTTCAGCGACTGGCGTCAGGATCCGTCCGTGGTCACCCAGCCGGCGCGGAAAATCCGCATCCGCGCCCGGTCAAGGATTCCGGCGGTGCTGGACGGGGAGCCGACCCTGCTGCATCACGACACCATGGTGACGTTCATTCCAAAGGCCTGGCAGGCCCTGGCCCCCGATCTCCGTCCGCAGGGCGAGGCTGTCTGATGCGGCTGTCCGCCCGGAGAACCGCCCGGTGAAGACCGGCCGCCTGCTGCAGTTTTCCGACGTCCATTTCGGCGTCGAACATCCCCATGCCTGCGCCGCCGCGCTCGAATACGCCCACGCGACGCCCAGCGACCTGATCCTGATCACGGGCGACATCACGCAGAAAGGTCTGCCCGACGAGTTCGCCGCCGCCGGGGCCTGGATCCGGGCGATGCCGACACCGCGATTCGTCATCGTCGGCAATCACGACGTGCCCTATTACAGCCTGGGTGCCCGCCTGTTCCGGCCGTGGAAGGCGTTCGAGGCCGCGACCGGTCATCCGGCCCATGACGGCGAGTTCATCTCCGACAGCCTGATGGTACGTGGCGTCGTCACCGCGCGCGGCTGGCAGGCCCGGGCCAACTGGTCCAAGGGCGTGATCGATCTGAACCAGACGCGCCGTGCGGCCGAGGCCTTGCGCCAGGCCCCGGTCGGCGCGCTGCGCATCCTGGCCTGCCACCATCCGCTGATCGAAATGATCGGTGCCCCCATGACGGGCGACGTCAAACGCGGCGACGCGGCGGCCGGGATCTTCGCCGAGGCGGGCGTGGACCTGATCACCACGGGCCATGTCCATGTGCCCTTCGCCATTCCGATCGACCTGTCGGACCGTTGCTCCTACGCCGTCGGCTGCGGGACCCTGTCCAGGCGCGAGCGCGGGACCCCGCCCAGCTTCAACCAGATCGAGTGGTCGGCCCACGAGATCGTGGTGACGGCCATCGCCTGGGACGGACGGACGTTCAAACCCGCCGAGAGCTGGCGTCTGCCGCGTCGTCAGGACACCCGGCACACGGCATCCGCTCCCGATCCGGCGACACCGGGAGCCCTCGAAGCGGCCATGACCTGAAGCCGGAAAAAAGCCGCGACCCGGGCGGATCGCGGCTTTTGGTCTTCCGGCCCGGCCTGTGGTCAGACGCGGGGTCCGCGTCGAAGTCCGCCGGTGAAGAACGAAATCACCATCAGCACCAGGAAAACGACGAACAGGACGTAGGCGATGTTCATCGACAGGCCGGCAACGCCACCGGCACCGAGCGCACCTGCGACCAGAGCCAGAACGAGAAATATGAGAGCCCAGCGGAGCATGGACGATCCTCCCTTGGAAGATTGATGACGGGCGTCGCCACCATCGACGCCGCCTGTCCAGTCAATGTTCCGCGGGCGATCCCGTTCCGCTCAGCGCCGGTAACGACCGTGGGATTTCTCGGTGAAGGCCGCCGCCACCATCGTCGCCAGCGCCGGATTGCGCAGGAAGATCCAGCCGCCGGCCAGGGCCGCGACCGTGCCGAGGATCGGACGGCTGCGGAACAGGGCATAGGCCCGGCCGCCCAGACCTTCCGGCTCGAGCGCCTCTTCCTCCTCAAATGCGCCACCGGCGCCCAGGAAGACCATCGCCACGATCACCGCGACCAGGGCGAAGGCCCCGGCCGTGGTCGCGGCCGCTCCCAGCGGCGGCAGCACCAGGGCGAGCGCATAATAGAGCGTGGCCCCCAGGGCCACGACAGCGACGAAGGCGCAGCCGGCGACCACGAAGGCCGCCGCCAGTTTTTTCACAAGCCCCTTGCCGATCATCAGCGGCGACGACCGGCCAGCAGGAGGCCGAGCACCACGCCGATACCCAGGGCGATGGCTGTGGACTGAACGGGGCGTTCCTGCACCCGCTCGGTGATGTAGCGCTGCGCCTCGTCGAACCGCTCGGACGCGTCGTCGTAATACTCGCGGCTGCGGACGCGGGCCTGGTCGTAGTAGCCCCGGGCCTGTTCACGCAGTTCATCGGCGCGCTCACGCACGCGGGCGTCGGCCTCTGCGGCCTTCTCGCGCAGGCGGGCCTCGGTTTCCGCGGCCCTGGCCTTCAGCCTGGCGGCTTCTTCGCGCGCGCCAACCTTCAGGTCCTCCTTGAGGGTGTTCAGGTCGTTCTTGATGTCTTCACGCGCCTTGCTGGTGGACATGATCCCACTCCGTTGATGCAGCTTTGCGATAAATAGGAGGCTTGTCGGCTGAACGCCACTGCTCTGTGCCGGTTCCGCCGCATCGCAGCATTCGGAGGCCAGGCAGTAGGCAGTGGGCAGTAGGCAGTAGGGATGAGCCAGGTCGCTGCCGGGCGCGAGGGGCCTGTCTGGCAGCCCATTCGCACAAGGTGCCTTCTACTGCCTACAGCCTACTGCCCACTGCCTGCGGCCTATCGCCGTTACCCCGGTAACACTCCGTAAGGGTCTCCCTCAGCCTCCCTTAAACTTTCGCGGTCACGATCGACCGGTGATGTCCTCCTCCTGTCCCTCTCCGGTCGCGAAACTCGCCCTGGCGGTCGTGACCGAGCCGGAGCGCGCGCTTCCCGCGCCCGTCGGCGCGCGCGAGGAAGCGATGCGCACCCTGCTGCAGACGGCGGCCGATTCCGGCGTTTCGATCGTCGCCACCCGGCCGACCGGCGATGCGGAGCGTCTTCTGGGTCAGGCCTGGCCCTTCCCGTCCCCCTTTTCCGTCACCGTTCGCACCGTCGCCCTGTCGGAAGGGCTCGACCGGGTCGAGGCCCGCGCCCGGCGGTCTCTGGAGCGGATGGGCCTGCCGCGCGCCGACACGCTTCTGGTCTCGGGCGCGACCGATCTGGCGGGTGCCGAGGGCCGTGCCCTGTGGGACCGGATGCTGGCGCTGAAGGATCGCGGCCTTTTTCGCCGCATCGGCTTTCTGGCGACCATGGAGGACGGACCGACCCTCCTGGCGCGCCGCTATCAGCCCGATGTGGTCCAGATCGCCTGCAATATCCTGGACCAGCGACCGGTGACCGAGGGGGTCCTGTCCGACCTGGCCGGCCTGGGCGTCGACGTCCACGTGTCGTCGGTTTTCGCACATGGTCTGCTGTTCGCCAGTCGCGAGACCCTGCCCGCGCATCTGACCCACCAGGGCGTGGTCCTGTCGCGCACCCGCCGTCGCCTGGCCGAGGCCCGCATCGACCCGATGCAGGCCGCGCTCGCTTTCTGCCTGGGTCTGCCGCCGGTCGCCGCCGTCGTCGCCAGCGTCGCCTCGGCCGCCGAGCTGCGCGCGGTCCTGGCCGCCGCCCATGCCCCACGGCCCGATCTGGACTGGGACGCGCTGGCCCTGCCGGAGCCGGCCGCGCTCTCCACGCGCCCCAAGGACCGCATCAGCGACGCCGCCTGATCCGGCAGGGGAGAGAGGGACCGCCGCACGCTGGGGCGGGCGTTGAGGGGGCGCTCCCCGGACGCTGATCCCTGCCTCAGGCCCCTCCGTCATGGTACGAAGGCGAGCCGATCCTCAAGCCCTCGAATGGGGGAGGATTCGCTTGAGCCGGGCCGTGCGATCCGTCACCCTGACGGCCGCCCATGAACGCCCCCCTGTCCCATCCGCCGAAGGTCGAAGCCCAGGACGGCGTCACGCCCGTGATGGCCCAGTTCCTGACGGCCAAGGCGTCGCAGCCGGATGCGATCCTGTTCTTCCGCATGGGCGACTTCTACGAGCTGTTCTTCCGGGACGCAGAGGTCGTGGCCGCCGCCGTCGGTATCACCCTGACCCGGCGCGGCAAGCATCTGGGTGAGGACATCCCCATGTGCGGCATGCCGGTGCACGCGGCCGAGGGCTATATCGCCCGGCTGATCCGCCAGGGTTTCAAGGTCGCCATCTGCGAGCAGATGGAGGATCCGTCCGAAGCGAGAAAGCGCGGATCGAAAGCGGTCGTCCGGCGCGACATCGTGCGGGTGGTGACGCCGGGCACCCTGACCGAGGAGTCCCTGCTGGATGCGCGCGGGGCCAACCGGCTGGCGGCCGTGGCGATCCGCAAGGGCCGGGCGGCGGTGGCGGTGGTCGAGCTGTCGGCCGGGGCGGTCGATTGCGTGGCCTGCGACATCGGCGACCTGGGGGCGGCCCTGGCGGCGTTCCGGCCCAGCGAGGTGCTGGTTACGGACAGGGCCTTTTCCGATCCCGGGCTGAAGGGGGCGCTGGACGGGTCGGGCGGCGTGGTCCAGGCCCTGGCGTCGGCCGTGGCCGAACCGGTCGCGGCGGGCGGTCGGGTGGCGCGGCTTTACGGCGTCGCCTCGCTGGACGGGTTCGGAGCCTTCGAGGAGGCAGAGGTTTCGGCGCTCGGCCTGATCGCCGCCTATCTGGAGACGACCCAGGCGGGCAGGATCCCGGCCCTGTCGCCCCCGCGCCGATCGGGGGATGCGGGGTTTCTCGCCATCGATCCGGCCACGCGGCTGAGCCTGGAAATCGACCGGACGCAGAGGGGCGAGCGCCAGGGATCGCTGCTGGCCTGCATCGACCGGACGGTGACCTCCGGCGGCGCACGGGCCCTGGCCGAGCGAATCGCCCGACCCCTGCGGAATCCCGTCGAAATCAATCATGGACTGGATGCGGTCGAGTGGCTGCTGGAGCGGCGGTCGCTGCGCCGTGACCTGCGCGACGGGCTGAAGGCGTCGGCCGACGTGGCGCGAGCCGTGTCGCGGCTGGCGCTGGGGCGGGGCGGACCGAGAGACCTGGCCGCGATCCGGGCGGGACTGACCATCGCCGAGGCCCTGGCCGGACTGTTCACCCTCGCGCCGGACCCCCTGACCGGACCGCCGGCACGAATCGCCGGCTGTCTCGATCGCCTGACCCCGTCGCCCGATCTGGCGCGGCTCAGGCTCGACCTGGCGGAAGGGTTGACCGAAGAACCGCCGCATCTGGCGCGCGACGGCGGCTTCGTGAACCCGGGCTTCCGGCCGGAGCTGGACGCGGCCCGCACGCTCCGCGACGACAGCCGCCGGGTCGTCGCCGACCTGGAGGCCCGCGCCGTGGCCGAGAGCGGCGTGCCGTTCAAGGTGCGGCACAATGCGGTGCTGGGATATTTCCTCGAGACGACCGCGAAGCATGCCGAGCCGCTGTTCCGCGCCGGGCCGGAGAGCCCCTTCATCCACCGCCAGACCCTCGCGGCCCAGGTGCGGTTCACGACGGTCGAACTGTCGGAACTGGACGCGAAGATCAGCCAGGCGGGCCACCGGGCTCTGGCCATGGAGGGCGAGACCTTCGAGGTCTGGCGCCGCACGGTGCAGGAGCTGGCGCAACCGCTTCAGGCCTTGGCCGATGCCCTGGCCGAGCTGGATGCGACGTCCGCCCTCGCCGAATGGGCCGAGGAGGTCGGGGCGGTACGGCCCGCGGTGGACGACAGCCGCGTGTTTTCCGTCGAGGCCGGGCGTCACCCGGTGGTCGAGGCGGCGGTGAAGAGGGCGGGCGATCCCTTCACGCCCAACGACTGCCGTCTGGATGGAGACGGGCAGGGCTGTGCGCGCCTGTCGATCGTCACCGGACCCAATATGGCGGGCAAGTCGACCTTCCTGCGCCAGAACGCCCTGCTGGTCGTTCTGGCGCAGGGGGGCTGTTTCGTGCCCGCGAAGGCGATGCAGCTGGGCGTCGTCGACCGGCTGTTCAGCCGCGTCGGGGCGGGCGACGACCTGGCGCGCGGCCGGTCCACCTTCATGATGGAGATGGTCGAGACCGCCGCAATCCTGACCCAGGCGACGCCGTCCAGCTTCATCGTTCTGGACGAGATCGGGCGCGGCACCGCGACCTATGACGGGCTGGCCATCGCCTGGGCCTGCGCCGAGGCCCTGCACGACGTGAACCGGTCCCGGACCCTGTTCGCCACCCATTACCACGAGCTGGCGCAGCTGGAGGAGCGGCTGGACCACGTCTGCAACCTGTCCATGCGGGCGCGCGAGTGGAACGGCGACCTCGTCTTCCTGCACGAGGCCGTGCCGGGGGCGGCGGACCGGTCCTACGGGGTGCAGGTGGCCCGGCTGGCGGGCGTGCCCCCGGCGGTGGTGGCGCGGGCGCGGGCCGTGCTGGACCGGCTGGAGAGCGAAAAGGCCGCGCAGGGCCGTCTCGACGACCTGCCCCTGTTCGCTGTCATGGAACCACCGCCCGCACCTGTGTCTTCGGCCGTCGATGACGCGGTGGCGGCGCTGGATCCCGATGCGATGAGCCCGCGCGAGGCGCTGGAGGCGCTCTATCGGCTGAAGGGTCTGGCGCGGTGACGGCCGCACCAATCCTCCCCCGTTGGGGGAGGGGGACCGCGAAGCGGTGGAGGGGGCATGCCCCACATGCCGTCGAACGCGGTGAGCCCCCTCCGTCACTCCGCTGCGCTGCGTGCCACCTCCCCCAACGGGGGAGGATCACCGCATGAGCACTTCGCTCGACGCCCGTCTCGACGCCATCGTCTCCGGCCCCGGCGTCCGCCCGGCCGTCGCGGCGATCCTGAAGGCCCATTACGACGCGGCGCGCGAGAAGATCGCGACGAAACTCGCCAATGGCCTGCCGGGGGTCGAGGTCGCTCGCCTGTATGCCGCCGCCGCCGACGACCTGCTGGTCGCCCTGTGGCGGTTCACGACAGAGACCCTCTATCCGTCCCACAATCCGACCGAGGCCGAGAAGCTGAGCCTGATCGCCGTCGGCGGCTATGGCCGGGGCGTGCTGGCCCCCTTCTCCGACCTCGACCTGGTCTTCCTGCGGCCGTGGAAGACCACCGCCCGCACCGAGACGGTGGCGGAGTTCATGCTCTATGTCCTGTGGGACCTCGGCCTCAAGGTCGGGTCGGCGGCAAGGTCGGTGGAGGAGGCGCTGTCGCTGGCCCGCACCGACATGACCATCCGCACGGCCCTGCTGGAAGCGCGGCCGCTGGCGGGCGACGCGGCCCTGACCGAGACCTTCCTGTGGCGCTTCCGGGGCATGGTGACCAATGCCGATCCGCGCCCCTTCATCGCCGCCAAGATGGAGGAGCGCGACGGCCGCCACCAGAAGGCCGGGGCGACCCGCTACCGCGTCGAGCCCAATATCAAGGACGGCAAGGGCGGCCTGCGCGACCTGAACGCCCTGTTCTGGATCGCCCGGTCGCTGGCCCCCGAAAGCCCGCTGGGGGCCAGGGTGCTGGACGAACTGCTGACCGCCCGCGAGCGCCGGACCTTCGAGGAGGCGTTCGACTTCCTGTGGCGCGTGCGCTGCCATCTGCATCTGGCGGCGGGGCGGGCCGAGGAGAAGCTGACCTTCGACCTGCAGCCCGAGGTCGCCCGCCGCATGGGCTGGCGCGGGCGCGGCGACGAGCCGGCGGTCGAGCGGTTCATGCGCCGATATTTCCTGGTCGCCCGCGACGTCGGGGCCCTGACCCGGGCCATGAGCGCGACGCTGGAGGCCCGCCAGCAGAAGAAGACCCTGACCCTGTCGCGCCTGATCCCGGGGCGAAAGCGGAACCTGGGCGTGCCCGGCTTCGTCGAGGACAGCGGACGGCTGTCGGTCACCGGCCCGGAGGTCTTCGCCGCGGACCCGGTCCGGCTGCTGACCCTGTTCGCCACGGCCGACCAGCACGATCTGGACGTCCATCCCCACGCCTTTTCTGCTGTGACCCGGTCGCTGTCGCTGGTGACGCCCCGGCTGCGGCGCGACCCGCGCGCGACGGCCGCCCTGCTGCACGTCCTGGCCCACGGTCAGCGACCCTATCGAGTCCTGACCCTGATGAACGAGGCGGGGCTGCTGGGCCGGTTCCTGCCGGAGTGGGGCCGGATCGTCGGCCAGACCCAGTTCAACATGTACCATGCCTATACGGTCGACGAGCACACGCTGCAGGCCATCGGCATCATCAACGACATCCAGCGCGGCAAGCTGAAGGACGAACACCCCCTGGCCACCGAGGTGATCCATCTGATCGCCGACCCCGAGGCCCTGATGCTGGCCATGCTGCTGCACGATGTCGGCAAGGGCGGCGAACGCGGCCAGCTGGAAGATGGGGCCATCGCCGCGCGCCGGGCCTGCGAGCGGCTGGGCATAGAGACGCGGCGCATCGAGATCGTCGTCTGGCTGGTGCGCCATCACCTCGCCCTGTCGGACTATGCCCAGAAGCGCGACATCTCCGACCCGGCGACGGTGCAGGCCTTCGCCGAGATCGTCGGCGATCCCGAACGGCTCCGCATGCTGCTGGTCCTGACCGTGGCCGACATCCGCGCCGTCGGCCCCGGCGTCTGGAACAGCTGGAAGGGCCAGCTGATGCGCACCCTGTACGGCCGGGTCGAGGCCCTGTTCCGGGGCGAGGACGCGGTCGGGGCCGATCCCCTGGCCGACCATGCCGATCTGGTCGCCCGCGCCTGCACCACCGGCGCGGCGGCCGAGGCGCGTCAGGGACCGGGCACCATGGAGGCGACGACCGAGATCGCGCTCGCCGCCCGCGACCGCCCCGGCCTGTTCGCCGACCTGACCGCCGTTCTCGCCGCCGCCGGGGCCGATGTGGCCGGGGCCCGGGTCACCACCGCCGCCGACGGCACAGTGCTGGACGTGTTCCAGGTCCAGGACGGGGCCGACCGCCCCTATGGCCAGGACGAGCCGCGCCGCCTGACCTCCCTGATCGCGGCTCTGGAGGCGGCGGCGCGCGGCGAGACGCCGGTGGCCCCGCCCGCCATGCCCGCGCCCTCGCCGCGCCGCGCCGTATTCGACGTCCGTCCCGTGGTCATGATCGACCCCGCCGCCAGCGAGGGGGCGACGGTGATCGAGGTCTCCGGCGCCGACCGGCCGGGCCTGCTGGCCGAGCTGTCGCGCACCCTGTCCGACCACGCCCTGTCGATCCGCTCGGCCCATGTCGCCGGCTTCGGCGAGCGGGCCGTCGACAGCTTCTATGTGACCGATGCGAAAGGCCGGAAGATCACCTCCGAAGCGGTGCTGGACGAGGTCCATGCGGCGCTGGAGGCCGTGCTGGACCGCGCGCCCGAGCCCCCCCAGGGCCGCCGCATCACCGCCGCCCGCGCCAGCGCCCGCGACGTCTCGGATCTGAGGCCCAGGAAGGTCATTTCGCCCGTGCCGGAAGCGGGCTAAGCGACATTCGCCGTGCGTCCACGCTCGGCAGTCGAGGTTCTTCCGTGTCCAAGCCTGATGTTCCCGAACCGATCGAACCGGCCGCCCCGATTGCGGGCACAACAGCGACCGTCGAGCCTCTGGTCCAGCCGCTTGCTTCGGCGACGACGGCGAAGAAGGGTGGGGGCATGCTGCGCTCCTCGGCCATTTTCAGCGCCCTGACCCTGGTCAGCCGGTTCGTCGGCTTCGCGCGCGATCTGGCCATCAGTTACGCCATGGGGGCCTCGGCCAGTCCGGCGGCCGACGCCTACAACACCGCTCTGAGCTTCCCGAACCTGTTCCGCCGCATCTTCGCCGAGGGGGCCTTTGCCGCGGCCTTCGTGCCCGCGTACGCCAAGACGCTGGAGACCGAGGGGCCCGAGGCCGCTGACAGGATCGCCACCGACGCGCTTGCCGCCGTCGCCCTGGTGACCGTGGCGCTGACCATCGTGGCCCAGCTTGCGATGCCGTGGATCATGACGGTGATCAACATCGGCTTCCTTGACGATCCGGCCCGTTTCAAGCTGGCGGTGGTCCTGACCCAGATCACCATGCCGTATCTGCCCTGCATGGCCATCGCCGCCCTGCTGTCGGGCGCGCTCAATGCCAGAGGCCGGTTCATCGTCTCGGGGGCTTATCCGATCCTGCTCAACCTGATCATGCTGGCCTGCGTCCTGCCGGCGGCGGGGGATCAGGTTCAGGCCGCCTACGCCGCCTCCTGGGGCGTGCTGGCCGCCGGGATCGCCCAGGCCGGTCTGTGCTGGTGGGCTGTGCGCAAAGCCGGCGCCAACATCGGTCTGGGCCTGCCCAAACTGACCCCGGCGGTGAAGGCCATCATCATCACGGCCGTTCCGGCCGCCATCGGCAACTCGGCGACCCAGATCAACGTCTTCATTTCCGGTAACCTCGCCAGTTTTCAGGCCGGCGGCCGGACATGGCTGGCCACGGCGGACCGCCTGTACCAGCTCCCGCTCGGCCTTGTCGGCGTGGCCATCGGCATAGCCTTGTTGCCGCGCCTCTCGGCGGCAGTGGCGTCGGAGAACCAAGCGCAACAGCAGTCTTCGATGGACGAGGCCCTGGCCCTGTCCATGGCCCTGACCCTGCCGGCGGCGGCGGCCCTGATAGCTATGCCCTATTTCCTGATCGACGCCCTGTTCACGCGCGGGGCCTTTCTGCAGGTCGACGCAGAACAGACGGCCGCCGCCCTGTTCCACTTCGGATGGGGCGTGCCGGCCTTCGTCCTGATCCGCATCCTGGCCCCGGCCTTCTTCGCCCGGCGCGATACGCGGTCGCCGATGATCTTCGCCCTGGTCAATGTGGCGGTGGGGTCGGCGGGGATGCTCGCACTCTACAACCTCGGCCTCGGTGTGCCCGGGATCGCGGCGGGCACCAGCATCGGCGCCTGGTGCAATGCGCTCCTGCTTGGCGGATTTCTGTGGAAGCGTGGCCACTACCGGCCCAGCGCCGCCGCGACCTCGCGTCTGGCCCGGATCGTCCTGGCCAGCGCCGGCCTGGCGATCGTCGTGGCCGTGGCCTCCTCGGCCCGGCCGTGGCTGCAGGGCGGGGTCGAGGCGGCTTTGGCGGCGCTCGGCTCAGCCCATGGCGGCAAGGAAATCACCGTCGCCATAGTCGCCGCCGCCGGAGCGCTGACCTATGTCGCGATGGCCTTCGCCACCCGGGCCATTACCCTGGCCGAGGTGCGCGGCCTCGTGCGGCGCTCGCGCTGACGCCCGACGTCTTGCCCTGAGACGCGTGCTAGGGCATTGGCCGAGCTATGTCCGACGCCCCGACCGACACACCTGCCTACGCCGGCCCGCGCCGCATCCTGTCCGGCATCCAGGCCTCGGGCGCCTTGCACCTGGGCAACTATCTGGGTGCGCTGAAGCGGTTCACGGCGCTGCAGGACAGTGGCGCGCCCTGTTTCCTGTTCGTCGCCGACCTGCATGCCATCACCGTCTGGCAGGACCCGGCCCTGCTGGCCGCCCAGACGCGCGAGATCGCGGCCGCCTATATCGCCTCGGGCCTCGATCCCGCCAGATCGACCATCTTCCCGCAGTCCGCCGTGCGGGCCCATTCGGAACTGGCCTGGATCCTCAATTGCGTCGCCCGCCTCGGCTGGCTGGACCGGATGACCCAGTTCAAGGAGAAGTCCGGCAAGCACAAGGAGCGGTCCTCGGTCGGCCTCTATACCTATCCCGTGCTCCAGGCCGCCGACATCCTGCTCTACAAGGCCACCGAGGTGCCGGTGGGCGAGGACCAGAAGCAGCATCTGGAACTGACCCGCGACATCGCCGCCAAGTTCAACACCGACTTCAACGCGCCGGGCTTCTTCCCCCTGCCCGAGCCCCTGATCCAGGGCCCGGCGACCCGGGTCATGTCCTTGCGCGACGGGGCGGCCAAGATGTCCAAGTCCGACCCCTCGGACCAGAGCCGCATCAACCTGACCGACGACGCCGACACCATCGCGGCCAAGATCCGCAAGTCCAAGACCGACATGGGGGTGATGCCCGCGCCGGGCGAAAGCCTCGACGACCGGCCCGAGGTCCGCAACCTGATCGCCATCTATGCCGCCCTGTCCGACCAGACGCGCGATGAGGTGACCGCCCGGTTCGCAGGTCAGGGTTTCGGGGCCTTCAAGCCCGCCCTCGCCGATCTGGCCGTCTCGTCCCTTGCGCCCGTCACCGCCGAAATGCGCCGCCTGATGGACGATCCGGCCGAGATCGACCGTGTCCTGAAGGACGGAGCCGAGCGCGCCGCCGCCCTCGCCGATCCGGTGGTGGACGAGGTCAAGCAAATCGTCGGTTTCTGGCGGTGAGCGAACACGTCGCCACCATCGAATGGAGCCGGGGCGATCAGGCCTTCGCCGACAACCGCTATTCGCGCGCCCACGACTGGCGCTTCGACGGCGGGGCGGTGGTGCGGGGGTCTTCGGCCCCGACCAGTGTGCCCCTGCCGATGTCGGACCCCGCCGCTGTCGATCCGGAGGAGGCGTTCGTGGCGGCGCTCTCGAGCTGTCACATGCTGTTCTTCCTCGCCTTCGCGGCGAAGGCCGGGTTCGTGGTCGATCGCTACTGCGATGCGGCGGTGGGCGTGCTGGGCCGCGATGATCGCGGCAGGACGTCGATGACAGTCGTGACCCTTCGCCCGGAGGTCGCTTTCGCAGGCGATGCACCCGACGCGGAGACGGTGTCCGGCCTGCACCACCGCGCGCACGAGGCCTGCTATATCGCCAATTCGGTCAGGACCGGGGTTCGCGTCGAGCCGGTCTGAGGCTCAGCCCGCCGGGGGCGCGACCGCCGTGTCCTCCAGCAGGGCGACGAAGCGGCGGATCGCTTCTTGCGTCAGGTCGGGATCGTATCGCATCGGCAGGGCGGTCATCGGCTCGTCGAAGCTGTGGGTACCGTCGGCGATCCAGGTCTCGATCTCCGTTCCACAGTTCCGGACCATGGCGTGCACCCGTTCGGCATTGCGCACGGTGGTCAGGTGATCCCTGGCCGAGATCACCGCCAGGGTCTTCGGGCAGTGCTTCCAGGGGCGCATCCGGTTCAGGGCGGCGATACCGACATAGGGGTAGGCCAGATAGGTGGCCTGGACCCCGTCCAGCGACACGGCGCCCGGATTGGCCACGCCCAGCGACGGACCCGACCGGTCCGCGCTCATCGCCTCCATGATGCCCCAGCCCCCGTGGCTCCAGCCCGCCAGCACCAGTTTCGCGCCATCGACGTCGGGCCTTTGCGACACGCCCTGGATCGTCGCCAGGATGTCCCCCGCCCGCTCGTGCCCGCGCAGCAACAGGCCGGTGCAGACCGTGGCCATGGCGAACTGTCGGCTCCAGCCGCGCGGCGCATAGGAATCCACGATCACCGCCCGCCACCCCGCGGCCTTCGCCGCCGCCGCATACATCGGCAGATGCCCCCTCAGCCCGCCGCAGCCGTGGAACAGCAGCGCCGTCGGCCGGGGCCGGTCGTCATCGGGGCCGACGACGGTGGCAAAGGGCAGAAGCTTGGCCCAGCGGGCTGAGAGGGTGTCCATGTGTATTCCTACATCCTTCTCCCCTTGCGGGAGAAGGTGGCCGAGCGAAGCGAGGTCGGATGAGGGGTGACGCTCGGTCTCGCCAATGAGGGACCTGCCAGACACAGCTCTTCAGCGTCTTCGTACCCCTCATCTGGCCCTGCGGGCCACCTTCTCCCGCAAGGGGAGAAGGAACTCAGTGCCGGAAGACCCGCACGCCCGTGAAGGCCATGGCGATGCCCTGTGCGTCGGCCGCGGCGATGACCTCCTCGTCGCGCAGGGAGCCACCGGGCTGGATCACCGAGGTGGCACCGGCGGCAACGGCTTCCAGCAGGCCGTCGGCGAAGGGGAAGAAGGCTTCGGACGCGCAGGCCGATCCCTGGGCCAGCGAATGGGCCAGACCCCCCACTCTCAGAGCCTGGGCCTCCCCGGCCTCGCGGGCGCGGATGGCGGCGATGCGGGCGCTGTCGCGGCGGTTCATCTGGCCCGCGCCGATGCCGGCGGTCTGGCCGTCCTTCGCATAGACGATGGCGTTGGACTTGACGTGCTTGGCCACGGTGAAGGCGAACAGCATGTCCTCGATCTCCTGCGGCGTCGGCGGACGGCGGGTGACGATCTTCAGGTCCGACGGCCGGATCAGGCTGCGGTCGCGGCTCTGGACGAGGAAGCCCCCGGCGACGCTGCGGAAAACCTCGCCCGGACCGTGCGGGTCGGGCAGGCCGTCGGTGATCAGCAGGCGCAGGTTCTTCTTGCCCGCAAAGACGGCCCTGGCCTCTTGGTCGGCGCCCGGGGCGATGACCACCTCGGTGAAGATGTCGGTGATGGCGCGCGCATCGGCCCCGTTCAGGGGCCGGTTGACGGCGATCACCCCGCCGAAGGCCGAGACGGCGTCGCATTCCAGGGCGCGGGCATAGGCTTCGGACAGATCCTTGCCGATCGCCACGCCGCAGGGGTTGGCGTGTTTGACGATGACACAGGCCGGGGCCGCGAACTCGGCGACCAGCTCATAGGCGGCGTCGGCGTCGGCGATGTTGTTGTAGCCCAGTTCCTTGCCCTGGATCTGGGTCGCGTGGGCGACGCCGGGGCGAGCCTCGCCGGTGCGGTAGAAGGCCCCCGTCTGGTGCGGGTTCTCGCCATAGCGCAGGGTCTGGGCCAGCGATCCGGCGATCGACTTGCGGGCCGGGGCGGCGTCCTCGAGCTGCCCGGCGAACCAGCCGGAGACGGCGGCGTCATAGGCGGCAGTGCGGGCGAAGGCCCGGGCGGCCAGGCGCTTGCGCAGGGCCAGCGAGGTCGTGCCGTCGGCCTTCAGCGCCGCGACGATCTCGCCGATCGAGGCCGCGTCCACGGCCACGGCGACATAGCCGTGGTTCTTGGAGCCCGAGCGGATCATGGCCGGGCCGCCGATGTCGATATTCTCGATCACGGCGTCGAAACCGGCCCCGGAAGCAACCGTTGATTCGAAGGGATACAGGTCGATCCAGACGATATCGATCGGGCCGATGCCGTGTTCGTCCATGGCCGCCCTGTGGTCGGCCGCATCGCGCACGCCCAGCAGGCCGCCGTGGACGACGGGGTGCAGGGTCTTGACCCGGCCGTCCATCATCTCCGGGAAGCCGGTCAGGTCGGCCACGTCCTTCACCGGCAGGCCGAATCCCGCGATGGCCGCGCGGGTGCCGCCGGTCGAGACCAGTTCCACCCCCGCCGCGTGCAGGGCGCGGGCCGCGTCCTCCAGCCCCGCCTTGTCCGAGAGCGAGATCAGGGCGCGGACGGGTCTGACGGCGTCGGGCGCAGGCGGAAAGTCGGGAGCGGCGGGCATGGGGGCGGTCCTGGGAGGGCGGTCTGGGGGAGAGGCGTGGGACGCGCGGCCCTTAGCACCCGTCGCCGCGCCGCGTCACCCCGAGGCCTTCAGGAAGATGGCGCATCCGCCGCCCGCACCCCGGCGAAGGTCCAGCGCAGGGTCCTGGCCAGCCCCATCGTCCCGGCCCGCACCAGGGGCCGCGTCAGGACCGGGGCCGAGAGGCCGTGCATCCGCCGCGCCCAGACGGGCAGCAGCTCGACCCCCGCCTGCAGCGTCATGGTCTGGATCGGGGCGGTGGCCGGGCTGGACGGGGGCTGGCTCAGCACCAGGCGGGCGACCTCGCGGGTGCGATCGTCGACGCGCAGCTGCGGCCGCATCCGGTCGATCAGTCGGCGCGCCTCCAGCTTGCTGCGAGGCAGGGGATCGGCCCCCAGCATGGCCCCCATGGTCGCCATCTCGACGAAATACCGGTCCTGATCGGCTGCCGACATGTCCGGTTCGCCATAGCGGATCCAGCCGTTCAGGAAGCTCCAGCACTCCGTCACATGGACCCAGGCCAGCAGCGCGGGATCGGAGACGCGATAGGCCTCGCCCGACGGCAGGGTCCCGCCCAGATGGCTGTGGATGGTCCGCACCCGGTCGATGGCCCGGGTCGCCTCTTCCGGCCCGCCATAGGTGGTCATGGCGATGAACCGCGCGGTTCGCCTGAGCCGCCCGTGCATGTCGGCGCGGAAGTTGGAGTGGTCCCAGACCCCCGCCAGCACTTTGGGATGCAGCATCTGCAGCAGCAGGCCCGAGACCCCGCCGACCAGCATGCCGACCACGTCGCCATGGACCCGCCAGGCGACGGAGGCAGGCCCGAACAGCCCGTCGGGGCGGCGCACGATCGGCGTCTCCCCCCTGGTCGGGTCGTTGAACATGGCCACCACCTGGCGCGCGATGGCCCGCTGGGTTCGAAGGGCCAGCGGCACGCGCATCAGACCGGATCGCCGGCGGCCCCGGCGGGGGAAAGCTTCCAGCGGATCCTGGTTTCCGCATCCGTCCGGGCCGATCCGCGCACCACGATCTGCAGGGACCGCCGCGTCAGCCCGTCCTCGACATGGACCGAAGGCTCGATGGCCACGTCCGGTCCGTCGGTCCGGAACCACCAGCCCCGCCCCGAATGGCCGCGCAGCAGGATGGAGCGCCGGTCGCGCGCCAGCGACGCCTGCGCCCCCGGATCCAGATGGAACCGGACCGCATAGGGGGCGGCGATGGCCCGGACGATGTCGCGGTGATCGGGCGACGGATGCAGCCGCTCCTCGGCCCGCAGCTCGTCCAGCCTCTGGTCCAGATACAGTCTGCGCTGGTGCAGCAGCCCGTACTGGACGGCCCAGGCGTCGTGCTCGACCTCCAGCCAGACGGCCCCGTCGCCGTCGCGCTGTTCGGCGCTGCAGTTGTAGGGGCGTCCGAACAGGCGGGGCCCCAGAAGCTCGCCCTTCCAGCCGCCCAGTGGCTCGGCGAACGACTGCTCGCCCAGGGTCAGGGTCGAATGGCCGGGGGCCAGCCGCAGGCCCTGCCGGTCGGCCGCGCGGGGTGTCCAGCCGCAGCCGGTGATCAGCCGGTCGCGCCCGCAGACGATCTCCAGCGCCAGGGGCTGGGCGCAGGCGGTCTCGGACCAGGCCCCCTTTCCGGGTGACCCCGCGTCGGCGACGATGGTCAGCAGCGGCGAGCGGATGCGAGTCAGGCCGCCGACGGTTCCGGCCACGCCTCCGGGTGGCTCGACATGGTCGTCGTGGGCGCGCGCCGCCGCGACGCGAGCCGGCGTGGAGGGCCCACCGCCCTGGAAGGCGGTCAGCCGCCCATCCGGCAGGGTCTGCAGCCGCAGGGCCGTGGTCAGACGCACGATCGCCCCGGCCATGGCCTCGGGCGCCGGCTCTGACAGCTGCGACAGGGCGTCGTTCAGGCTCAGGAGGTCCAGCAGCAGCTCCAGTCCGGCCTCGGGACTGCGCGAGCTATGGCTGCCATCCCCGAGCACGGTGACGCGCAGGGCACCGGTCAGCCGTGCCAGGGCCGAGCGCCGGATGCGGGCTCCCGACGGCCCCGCCAGAACGCAGCCCGCCAAGGCCGCCGCGACCAGGCGTTCGGCCTTGCCCGCCAGTCCGCCGGGCGGTCGCAGCAACTGACGCGCCTGACGGCCGAGAATGTCGGCCAGCCTCAGCCGGTCGGCCTCGGACGCCACCGCCCCCATCCGCCGGGCCGCGCAGGCCAGGTTGAAGGTTCGCCGCGCGAGGATCTGCGGGTCCCAGGCGAAGGGCGACCAGCGTGCGAAGGCCTCGGACCAGATCAGGGTCAGGCGCACGGCCTCGCGCGCCCCGCGATCCTCCTGCAGCAACAGAGACGGCAGCCAGACGAAGGCGTGCAGGTCGGTGGCGAAGGCCCTGGACGGACTGGGCCGGTTGAACGGATCGGCCGGGGCCTCCGCGTCCAGATTGGATCCGGCCAGATGGAACCGTCCCCCCAGGATCGCCTTGCCCAGGGCCGGCTCGGTCGGGCGAAAATCGCGCGGCGTGGCGGCGAAGGCGACCGCCCTTCCGGCCGCCAAGGTCATGGCATAGCCGGGCAGGCCGTACAGCTCGATCCACATCTGGCGCGTCAGCATGCGTCCGGTGATCGCGGGCCAGAGCGCCGGGCCGGTCTGGACCCCCGAAGTCCGCACCGGCGTGCGCACCGGTGCGCCCCTGAGGCCGGGGATGGCACCTTCGCCGACGCCCGGCGACGCGGCCCGCTCGGCCGGGGGCCTGACCGGGTTCATGCGGCCTTCAGCGCGGCGATGTTGGCGGCATAGGCGTCCGGCCCGCCCTTGAACACGGCGGTCCCGGCGACCAGGGCGTCGGCCCCGGCGGCGACGCAGGCCCCGGCATTGGCCGCCGTCACGCCGCCGTCGACCTGCAGGTACGCTTTCGACCCGGCGGCATCGAGCATCGCCCGGGTCCGTTCGATCTTCTTCAGGGTCGAGCCGATGAAGGACTGACCGCCGAACCCCGGATTGACCGACATCAACAGCACCAGATCGACCAGATCGATCACCTCCTGCAGCACGTCCAGCGGCGTCCCGGGGTTCAGCACCACCCCGGCCTTCGCCCCCAGCTGGCGGATGCCGCCCAGTGTCCGGTGCAGGTGCGGCCCGCTTTCGGGATGGACGGTCAGGATGTCGGCCCCGGCCTCGCGATAGGCCTCCAGCCACGGATCCACGGGCGCGACCATCAGGTGGACGTCGAACGGCAGGGTGGTGTGGGGGCGCAGCGCCTTCACCACGTCCGGGCCGATGGTGATGTTGGGCACAAAATGGCCGTCCATGACGTCGACGTGGACCCAGTCGGCCCCTGCCGCCTCGATCGCGGCGACCTCCGCGCCCAGTTTGGCGAAGTCCGAGGCCAGGATGGACGGGCAGATCAGGGGCGTTGTCGGCATGGTCAGGGGATAGGCCCGGAGCGCGACAGGGGCAAGCGCGGAGGATCGCTTCGCGGGATCGGCTTGACGCGGCGGCCCGGCTGGGGCTCCGTCCGCGACGTTGGTGCCGCCCCCCGGAGTGTCCATGCGTCCTTCCCGCCTCTGCAGCCTGATCGTGCCGCTGATCCTCGCCGCCTGCGCGGCCACGCCACCGCCTCCCCCGCCGCCCCCCCTGTCGGCCACGACGGCTTCCGGCAGCATCAACACCCGGGCGCTGCGCGACTGGCGGGGCATCGTCCGGTCGGTCGATCGCGACCGTTATGCCCGCAGGGATGCCGCCTGGCAGCTGGCGCTGGAACAGGCGCGTCGCCAGACCGGCTCGGGCGACCTGGGGTCGCTGGGCGACCTGATCGATCCGGGCGCGGCCCGCCGGGACGTCACCCCGGCCGTGGGCGCGTATCGCTGCCGGACGGTCAAGCTGGGGTCCCAGGGCGGGGAGCAGGGTCTGGGCTATGTCGTCTACGACTGGTTCGCCTGCCGCATCGAGGCCACGCCGCGTGGCCTGAAATTCTCCAAGACCACGGGATCGCAGCGTCCGTCCGGCCTGCTGTTCCCCGAAGACGACCGCAAGATGGTCATGCTGGGGTCCCTGGCCCTGGCCGCCGAACCGCCCGCCAACTCCTACGGCCAGCGGCCGGAACGCGATCTGGTCGCGGTGCTGGAACGCATCGGCGAGGCGCGCTGGCGGCTGGTCATCCCCTGGCCCCAGAGCGAATCCAATCTCGACCTGATCGAACTGGTCCCGGCCTGAGCGGGTCCCGGGCGAGCGTGAAAGGTCCTGCGGACGTCGCCATCGCCGGTGCCGGTGCGACCGGTCTGGCGCTCGCCCTGATGCAGGCGGCGACGGTGTCGGGGGTGCTGCTGGATCCGAGGACGTGACTATACGTCTCCCTCCCCCTGCGGGGGAGGGCAGGCGCGCAGCGCCGGGTGGGGACGGCAAGGCAAGGTACAGGCGACCTGCGTCCGTATCGTCTTGCCCGCCCCACCCGGTCTTCGCTTCGCTCCGACCACCCTCCCCCTGCAGGGGGAGGGAGAAGGATCATCATACCCGCGTCAGCCTCAGGTCCTGGTAGTCGTAGCTGAAGTCGATGTCGGGGCTGACGCCCCTGACCGTCGCCCGCACCGGCCGTCCGTCCTCGATCTCGAAGGTGAGGAAGGCGTCTTCCTCGCGCCGGTCAGGGAAGCGCGTCCGCATCGTCTCGCCGTCATAGGGCTCCAGCGGCCCCTGCAGCGACGGCGTGTGGGTGAAGCTCAGCCACAGGGTCACGTCGCGGGCCTCGATCGTGATGTCGCCGTACCAGGGATCGCGCCAGGTGCCGACATAGGCCGACAGGGGCAGGGACGGCCTGGCCCCCGCCGCCTGTTTCGCATCGATCTCGACCGCCGCCGCCAGGGATTTGGCGTTGCCGTCGGCCTCCAGCGTCTTCGAATCGGCGATCCAGTCGAAGCCGGTCTTGCCCATGACGATGTCGGCGAGGCCGCTGCGAAGCGCCCGCAGCAGGAAGCTCTCCTCGGCATTGGAGAAGACGCAGAAGCCCGCATTGCGGCCCGGAATCAGCACCGTCGCCGAGATCCCGCCGGGCGAACCGCCGCCGTGGCTGATCAACCGCTCGCCACGATAGTCCTGGACCTGGAACCCCATCGCATAGGTCGAGGCGATGGCCCGGCCGGGCAGGGCGGCCGTCGGCCCCTCGCTGCCCGAGACGATGATGTTGGGCCGCCACATCTCGCGCGCCGTGTCTTCCGAGAACAGCCGTGTGCCGTCCGGCAAAAGGCCGAGGTTCAGCCGCACCGCCATCCATCTGGCCCAGTCGGTCGGGGTGGTGCAGATGCCGCCCGCGGCCGCCGCATTGTCCCAGTTCCACACCTCGGCGATGGTGTCGGCGATCTGCGTCATCGCGCCCTGATAGCGCAGGGGCGGGCCGACGCGGGCGTGGGGCAGGGCGGACGTCGCCGGATCGGCCAGCCGCGCCAGGGGCACGGTGTCGGCCATGCCGACCCGGTCCAGCACCCGGGTCTGGACGAAGTCCTCCCACGTCATGCCCGATACCGCCTCCAGCACCGCGCCCGCGATCACGAACATCAGATTGCAATAGTGGTAGCGCGCCCGGAAACCGTCCTCGATCGGCACGAAGGCGGCCTGGGCCACGACCTCGGCCCGCGTGCGGTCCGTATTGGGCCAGAACAGCAGGTCCCCGGCCCCCAGGCCGAAGCCCGCCCGGTGGCTGAGCGTGTCGCGCACCGTGATGTGTTCGCCGATGTACGGGTCTGCCAGAGTGAAGCCGGGCAGATAGGTCCGCACCGGTTCGTCCCACTTCACCTTGCCCTCGTCGACCAGCATGGCCAGACAGGCGGCGGTGACGTTCTTGGTGTTCGACGCGATGGCGAACAGGGTGTGTTCGTCGGCCCTTGCCGCCTGCCCCTGCACCTTGACGCCATAGCCTTTGGCCAGCACGGCCTGGCCGTCCTTGACCACCGCGATGCCGAGCGCGGGCTGGTCCGGCCAGGCGGCCATGCAGGCGGTTACGAAGGCCTCGACCTGATCCGCCAGCGCGCCTGCGTCGTTCGCGGCCTCCCGCGTCCAGCCCGTGGCGGGCATGGCCATGGCCCCCAGGCCTGCGGACATCAGGGCGGAACGGCGGGTCAGCGAAAGCGACATGGACGGTCTCCGGGGGTCAGGCGGCGACGCTATCTGCCCGGCCGCGACGTGTCACGCGCAACGCTCAGCCGCGCGTTTCCCACGCCATCCAGACCGCCACCACAGCGATTCCCAGCGCCATCGCCGCGCGGGTCCAGCGGCCCTCGACCCGGCCGGCCGCGATGACGGCGACCCGCGACGCGCCCAGCACGATGGTCCCGTGCACGATCACGCTGACCCCCAGATGCAGCGACCCCAGCACCAGCGCCTGCGTCAGCGCCGGGCCGTGGTCGGGCCGCAGGAAGGTCGGCAACAGGGCGACATAGAAGACCGCTGCCTTGGGGTTCAGCAGATTGCCGGTCAGGCCGCGCAGGAACAGCCCCTGCCTTGTGCCGCCGTCCGCCACAGGATCCCGACCGGGCTCGCCCCCGCGCCAGGCCTCCCATGCCAGCCAGAACAGGAAGGCCACCCCGGCCCAGCGCACGATCTGGAACGCCACCGGCCAGATCAGCAGCACCCGCGTCAGGCCGAAGGCCGAGGCCACCATCCACACCCCAAGCCCCAGGGTGATCCCCGCCACCGCCGCCAGACCGGCCGTCCGCCCCCGCCCCGCGGCCACCAGCGCCAGCCAGCCCATGTTCGGCCCCGGTGTCAGCTCGATCAGCGACACCGCGACCAGAAACGGCAGGATGACGGACGGGTCGACGGGCCAGAGGGCGTGGGGCATGGGCCGATCCTAGTCCCTTATGCCCCCTTGTGTGACCCTTTGCCCGCGACCACCTTTGCCCCAGATCAAGGCGTCGCTTCGTGGGAGGGCGTCTTGTTCGGCCTCAAGTAGCGCGAAGCGCGGTAGGCCAGACATCAGCTCCGCCTTTCAGGGGAACCGCATGAACCTCGACCTCTATTCCGACCGCGCCAAACAGGCCGTCCAGTCCGCCCAGTCGCTGGCCCTCGCCCGCAAACACCAGCAGTTCGCCCCCGAGCACCTGCTGAAGGTGCTGCTGGAGGAACGCGACGGTCTGGCCCGCAACCTCATCACATCGGCCGGGGGCGATCCGGCGAAGGCCGCCGACGCTGCCGAGGCCCTGCTGAAGAAGCGCCCCCAGGTCGAGAGCACGAACAGCCAGCTCTATCTGGACGGTGCCACCGCCCGGGTCTTCGCCAATGCCGAGGCCGCGGCGAAAAAGGCCGGCGACGCCTTCGTCACCACCGAACGGATTCTGGCGGCCATTGCGCGGGAGGGCGGCCCGGCCGGGGACGCCCTGACGGCCGCCGGCGTCACCGCCGACAGGCTGGATGCGGCCGTCGCCGACATCCGGAAAGGCAAGACGGCCGATTCCGCCGGGGCCGAGGACGCCTATGACGCCCTCAAACGCTATGCCCGCGACCTGACCCAGGCCGCCCGCGACGGCAAGATCGACCCCGTCATCGGCCGCGACGAGGAGATTCGCCGCACCATCCAGGTCCTGGCCCGCCGCACCAAGAACAACCCCGTCCTGATCGGCGAGCCCGGCGTCGGCAAGACCGCCATCGTCGAGGGTCTGGCGCTCCGCATCGTCAACGGCGACGTGCCCGAGAGCCTGAAGGACAAGGCGGTGATGGCGCTCGACATGGGCTCCCTGATCGCCGGGGCCAAATACCGCGGCGAGTTCGAGGAGCGGCTGAAGGCCGTTCTGGGCGAGGTCACGGCCGCGGAGGGCCAGATCATCCTGTTCATCGACGAGATGCACACCCTGGTCGGCGCCGGAAAGGGCGACGGCGCCATGGACGCCTCCAATCTGCTGAAGCCCGCGCTGGCGCGTGGCGAGCTGCACTGCGTCGGGGCCACAACCCTGGATGAATACCGCAAATACATCGAGAAGGACGCCGCCCTCGCCCGCCGCTTCCAGTCGGTCTTCATCGACGAGCCGAGCGTGGAGGACACCGTCTCCATCCTGCGCGGCCTGAAGGAGAAGTACGAGGTCCACCACGGGGTGCGCATCAGCGACAGCGCCATCGTCGCCGCCGCCACCCTGTCCAACCGCTACATCACCGACCGCTTCCTGCCCGACAAGGCCATCGATCTGATCGACGAGGCGGGCAGCCGCGTCCGCATGGCCGTGGATTCCAAGCCGGAATCGCTGGACGAGATCGACCGCCGTCTGGTCCAGCTGAAGATCGAGCGCGAGGCCCTGAAGAAGGAGACCGACACCGCCTCCAGGCTGCGTCTGGAGAAACTCGACGACGAGATCAGCGATCTGCAGGTCGAATCCGACGCCCTGACCACCCGCTGGAAGGCCGAGAAGGACAAGGTCGGACAGGGCGCCCAGCTGCGCGAGACGCTCGACCGCCTGCGCGCCGAACTGGCCGCGGCCCAGAGGAACGGCGATCTCGGCCGCGCGTCCGAGATCGCCTATGGCCAGATCCCCCAGATCGAGAAATCCCTCGCCCAGGCCGAGGCCGACGAAAACGCCGGCGGCGGCCCGCTGACGCCCGAAGTGGTCGATGCCGAACAGATCGCCGCCGTCGTCTCGCGCTGGACCGGGGTTCCGGTCGACAAGATGCTGGAGGGCGAGCGCGAGAAGCTGCTGTCGATGGAGGATGCGCTCCGCGGCCGCGTCGTGGGTCAGGACGCCGCATTGGAAGCGGTCGCCGACGCCGTCCGCCGCGCGCGCGCTGGCCTGAACGACCCCAACCGCCCGCTGGGCAGCTTCCTGTTCCTCGGCCCCACCGGGGTCGGCAAGACCGAGCTGACCAAGGCGCTCGCCGCCTTCCTGTTCGACGACGAGACCGCCATCACCCGGATGGACATGTCGGAATATATGGAGAAGCACAGCGTCTCCCGCCTGATCGGTGCCCCTCCGGGCTATGTCGGCTATGACGAGGGCGGGGCCCTGACCGAGGCGGTGCGTCGCCGTCCCTATCAGGTCGTCCTGTTCGACGAGGTCGAAAAGGCCCACCCCGATGTGTTCAACGTCCTGCTGCAGGTGCTGGACGACGGCCGCCTTACGGACGGGCAGGGCCGGGTGGTCGACTTCAAGAACACATTGCTGATCATGACCTCCAACCTAGGCTCCGACGCCCTGGCCAACCAGAATGAGGGCGACGACGTCGAGGCCGTGCGCCCTTACGTCATGGACGCCGTCCGCGCCCATTTCCGCCCGGAGTTCCTGAACCGCATCGACGAGATCATCCTGTTCCGCCGCCTCGGCCGCGACCAGATGGCCGGCATCGTCCGCATCCAGCTGGCCCGTCTGGAAAAGCTGATGGCCGACCGGAGACTGACCCTGTCCATCGACGACGGCGCCTACGCCTGGCTGGCCGACAAGGGCTACGACCCGGTCTATGGCGCGCGCCCGCTGAAGCGGGTGATCCAGAAGGATCTGGTGGACCCGATGGCGAAGAAGCTGCTGGCGGGGGAACTGGAGGATGGGTCGGTGATCGCCGTGTCAGCGGGGGCGGAAGGGCTGGAGATCGGGAAGGCGCGGGTGCACTAGGTTGGGAAACTAGCCTCTTTCAGCATCGCGGTCGCCTGGTTCCCCTTCGGCCTTCTCCTCGTAGGAAGGCCTGCGTCGGAAGCGATTAGCGAGCGGCCGCAGCACTCCGTTTCTTTCGTAAAGAAGGTCGTCGACCGCTCTCAACATCTGAATGGAGGCACCGGCGCATTCTCTTCTGTAACTTGCGTCGGGGTATATCCCGGCGATCTTTGCTAGCTGCGCAGAGTGGACGATCTGTATCCTTGTGGCGACGCGCATGAATGCATCCACGTGCCAGCAGTAGGCAAATCGGTGATGACGACGGCCTCGCTGAACTTCCGCAGATTCTGAAATGAGTCGAAACGGTATTCATCCGCTGGATCGTCTCCTGCGGCGTGCGCCCGACTTGCAAAGATCTCCGACAGCCCGACAGCCAGCACAATGATAGCTTCGATCTTCGCGGCATCCCGTCGGCGCGCATCCCTTGTCGAAGCCCCAGCAAGCCAGAAGGCCCAGAGGATGGCGACCAAAGAGAGGAGCGGCCCCCAAGCGTCCCAGTTTACAGTTTGCGCCCAAGCGCTGATCGGATCGAGCGATTTGATCGGAAACTCCCAATTCAGATTATCTGAACCATCTCGTTTTCGTCATCCTCCGGCAAGCCGCGTCTTCGCGGCGCAGACCGGGGGACGCAGCGGCGCGCGGGAGCGCGAACCTGTCGCGGACACCGGCGGCTGATATCGTGGTTGAAAAGATCGCCTTCGGTGCCGCTGCGTCCCCCAGTCTTCGCTTCGCTCCGCCGGAGGATGACGGGAGAGGGGGGTGCGGATGGAAGAGCGTCGGGTCTGGCCATCGAAACGCCGGTGCAGGGGCTGACCGCGCCCCCCTTTCGTCATCCTCCGGCAAGCCGCGCCTTCGCGGCGCAGTCCGGGGGACGCGGCGGCGCGCGGGAGCGCGAACCTGTCGCGGACGCCGTAGGCTGATATCGTGGTTGAACAGATCGCCTTCGGCGCCGCTGCGTCCCCCGGTCTCCGCTTCGCTCCGCCGGAGGATGACGAAAGGAAGGGGGGGCCGTTCGATTGAACGCGGGCTGCAAACGAGGGCCTGATCGTTGACCGGGCCATCCCGGAGGTTGAGCCTCCCCCTTCGTCATCCTCCGGCAAGCCGCATCTTCGCGGCGCAGACCGGGGGACGCAGCGGCGCGCGGGAGCGCGAAACTGTAGCGGACGCGGGCGTCGGACATTGCGCGTGAACAGGTCGCCTTCGGCGCCGCTGCGTCCTCCGGTCTCCGCTGCGCTCCGCCGGAGGATGACGAAAGGGGGGTGTGTTCGCCGGACGATGAAAGCGCGGCCGCGTCGCCGGACGATGACGAACGGAAAAGGTGCGGATGGAAGAGCGTCGGGTCTGGCCATCGAAATGCCCGTGCAGGGGCTGACCGCGCCCCCTCTTTCGTCATCCTCCGGCCGATCGAAGATCGGACCGGGGGAGGCGCGCGGGAGCGCGAAACTGTCGCGGACGCGGGCGGCTGATATCGTGGCTGAAAAGATCGCCTTCGGCGCCGCTGCGTCCCCCGGTCTTCGCTTCGCTCCGCCGGAGGATGACGAAAGGGGGAATGTGTTCGCCGGAGGATGACGAACGGAGAATGTGCGGATAGGTTGTGAGAATGGGGACGCATCGCACTTTTATCGCGACCTACATCATGGCCAGCGGGCGGAACGGCTGGGTCTATGTCGGGATGACGTCGAACCTCCACGCGCGGGCGTGGAAACACAAGAACGGACGCTACGACGGCTATACGGCGGAGCACGGATGCGATCAGCTTGTCTGGTACGAGCAGCACCAGTGGGTGACCGAGGCGATCCGGCGCGAGAAGCGGCTCAAGAAATGGCTGCGCGACTGGAAGCTGGCGCTGATCGAGAAGGAGAACCCGCAGTGGCTCGATCTCGCAGCGGACTGGTATCCGGTGAATGATCCGGATTGGGTGCCGCCGACGGGGGAGGACTGAGACCCCCCGCGTCGGGACGGAGCGGGAAGGGCGGCGTCGCAGCCTTGAAACCGTCCCGTCTTGGCGACTTCATCAGTTTCGGTCAGTGTCCGCGGTAACTAGAACGGCGCAATCCGGACCGGGTCGCCGCTCGGATATCGCTTTTGGGGAAGGCGAAGATGGAACACCGCAGGGTTCGATCCGGTCGGGGGAATTCGGGCCGGGTCATCGCGTTCGCCATCGCCCTGGCCGCGACGTGGATCGCCGCCCCGGCCGGGTCGCAGATCCGGTCGGGGCCTGGCGAACCCTTCGACCTCGACGCCGAAGCCCGCGCCATCGGCCAGCTCGTCACGGCCGCAGAGGTCGCGGACTGGGCGCGGGACCGGCGTGACGCCGAGGCCATGCTGGTGGCGTCCCGGATGATGGGCGAAGTCCGCAATCGTTCCCAATCGGGCGATGCGCCGTTCCTGACCTCCGCCGTTCTGCTGCAGGAGGCCGAGACCCTGGCCGCGGACGATCCCGACATCCTCGAACGGGTCCGGCGCCAGCAATCGCCGAACAAGGGCGTGCGATCCTCGCCGTTCGGCCCCGGCCCCATCGTGCTGGTGCGTCGGCTGCGCGCGCGCGAGACCTACAGCTTAACCGTGGAGGCGCGTCGCAACGAGGTCCTGCGGGTGGCCGCCATCGGCGACGGAGACACCAATATCGACCTGACGATCCGCGACGCCGAGGGCGTGGTCCTGTGCAACGACGGATCGCGCGATCACTATCCCGTCTGCACCCTGAGCCATCCCCGGCCGGGCACGCTGAGGGTCGAGGTCGTCAATCGTGGCGGGGTCTGGTCGCGCGTCCAGATCCTGACGAACTGACCTCAGGCCTGCTCGTCGGCATCGTCCGGGGACGCGGCCCAGTCCGGGTGATCCACGTCCTCGCCCCGCGCCCTGGCTTCCTTCTTGGCCAGTTTCGCGGCGGCCTTGCGCGCAGCCTTTTCGGCATCGGCCTTGTCACGTTCCATGCGCTCGAAGCCGTAATTGGGTTTGCGGGCCATGGGAATCCTCTTCGGGCGCTGACGCGCGACCTGGGCGCCGGATGGCGCGGTCCAGACAATGTGGGGCGCACCGGGCGTTCAGTCCACTGCGATGATGTCCACAGCCTGTCCGGCGACCACCGCTTCGTCCCCGACGCGCTTGCCGGTCAGGGCCCGGGCGAGGGGCGAGACATGACTGACCGAGCCGTTGGCGGGGTCCGCCTGGTCCTCGCCGACGATGCGCCAGGTCTGGGTGCGGCCGTCCTCGCGTTCGATGGTGACCGATCCACCGAACCGCACCCGGCCGTCGGCCTCGCTCTCCACGACCTGGGCACTGGCGCGCCGTGCGGACCAGTAGCGCAGATCGCGCGTCGCCCGGGCCATGGCCGTCCGGTCCGCCTCGATCGAGCCCGAGGCCTGGGCCGCGCCATAGGCCGCGCGGGCCTCGGCCAGGGCATGCTCGATCGCCGCGAGGCCCTCAGGCGTCACCAGATTGGCGTGCGGAGAGATGGGGCGGTCGGGCAGATCGGCGGCCGTGGCCTCCAGATCCTCCTCGCGGGTGAAGGCGACGCTCATGATCGTCCCAGCGTATGCGGGACACGGACGTTCCTCCGCAAGGCCTGACGGGCTAGAGGGTGGCCATGACCGATCCCGCCGACCCTGCCGTTCACGTCATCGGAGCCGGTCCCGCCGGGTTGATGGCGGCCGAGACCCTGGCGACGGGAGGGGCGAGGGTCGTGGTGCATGACCGGATGCCCTCGGTCGGCCGCAAATTCCTGATGGCCGGGCGCGGCGGGCTCAACCTGACCCACTCCGAGGACCAGGCCGCCTTTCTGGCCCGCTACGGTGCCGCCCGGCCCGCCGTCGCCGCCTGGCTGGATGCCTTTTCGCCCGATGATCTGATCGCCTGGGCCCATGGTCTGGATCAGCCGACCTTTGTCGGGTCGAGCGGCCGCGTCTTTCCCCGCGCCATGAAGGCCTCGCCCCTGCTGCGGGCCTGGCTGGGGCGGCTGGCCGGGCTGGGCGTCGAGATCCGGACCCGGTCGCGCTGGATCGGCTGGCGGGGGCAGGCGCTGCTTTTCGACACCCCGGATGGCGAGCGGACCGAGCACCCGTCCGCGACGATCCTGGCCCTTGGCGGCGCCAGCTGGCCGCGACTGGGCTCGGACGGGGTCTGGGCCTTCCTCCTCGAGCGCGAGGGCGTCGATGTCGCGCCGCTGGTTCCGGCCAATGCCGGCTTCGACGTCGCCTGGTCCGACGTCCTGACCGACCGGTTCGCCGGGGCGGCCCTGAAGCCCGTCACCCTGACCTTCGACGGCCAGTCTGTGAGGGGCGAGGTTCTGCTGACGCGCTACGGGATCGAGGGCGGGGCGGTCTATGCCCTGTCGGCGGTCCTGCGGGACGCGATCGCGGCGGAGGGTGCGGCCACGGTGACCCTCGATCTGCGCCCCGACCTGTCGGAAACGACTCTGGCAGCGCGCCTTGCCCGGCCGAGGGGCAAGGACAGTATGACCAATCACCTGCGCAAGGCCGGGGGGCTGTCGCCCGCCGCCATCGCCGTGCTGCGCGAGATCGGCGACGTGCCCCCGGGGGTCGAAAAGCTGGCGAGGCGGATCAAGGCGGTGCGGCTGAAGCTGACCGGAATCCAGGGTCTGGACCGCGCGATTTCGACGGCGGGCGGCGTGGCTCTGGAGGGCCTCGATCCATCATTGATGCTAGTGGCGCGGCCGGGGGTCTTCGTCGCCGGTGAGATGCTTGACTGGGAAGCGCCCACGGGCGGCTATCTGCTGCAGGCCAGCCTGGCCTCCGGCGTCGTCGCGGCCCGGGGCGCAATGCAGTGGCGGGCAGGCCATGGGCCGGATAAGACGCCGGCATGACCTCGACTGCGCCCGATATCTCCGGCCTGTGCCGGCCACGCTTCGCTGCGGTGAAGGACGCCTTCGCCCGGAACTTCACCGATGCGCCGGAAGGCCTGAACGAACAGGCGGCCCGCTTTTCGGTCGTGATCGCAGGCGAGACCGTCGTGGATCTTTGGGCAGGACTCGCGGACCCGCGGGAGGGAACGCCCTTCACGGACCGGACCCTGACCCCCGTCTTCTCGACCGGCAAGGCCATCATGGCGCTGCTCATGGCCTCGGCGGTCCAGCGCGGCAAGCTGGCCTATGAGGAGAAGGTCGCCAGCCTGTGGCCGGCGTTCGGAGTCCACGGCAAGGATGAGGTCACCGTCGCCCAGATGCTGTCGCATCAGGATGGCCTGCCGGGGTTCGACGTCGCCGTCGATCCGGCCATCTGGTTCGATCAGCGGGCGGTGCTGGACCGCCTGGCGGCCCAGGCCCCGATGTGGACGCCTGGAAGCGCCTCCGGCTATCATCCTGTCACGGTCGGCTATCTGGCCAATGAGGTCCACCGCCTCGCCGACGGCCGCAGCCTGGGTCAGGCCCTGCGCGAGGACTTCGCCGGGCCGTTCGGTCTCGACCTGTGGATCAGCCTGCCGGAGGCCGAGCACGACCGGGTCGCCGCGCTGCGGAAGCCCTCGGCCGCCCCCGGCCTGGGGCCGATCGACGCGATCAAGACCGCCGCCTTTCTGGACCGGGGCTCGGCCCCCGGCGGGCGCGGCTCGGCCGAGTGGCGTGCGATCGAGATTCCTTCGGCCAACCTGCATGGAACAGCGCTCGACCTCGCCCGCATCATGGGCCTCGTGGCCAATGGCGGGATGCTTGACGGCCAGACCGTCCTGTCCGCCTATGTCCTGGCCCAGGCCACGAAAGAGCGCACCCATGGCCAGGATCTGGTCCTGCCCTATGTCATCAGCTGGGCGGCAGGCCTGATGCGCAATACGGGCCTCAACATCTTCGGCCCGAACCCGGAGGCGCTCGGTCATTGCGGCTGGGGCGGCAGCTGTGCCTTCGCCGATCCGGCGGCCAGGATTTCGGCCGCCTATGTCATGACCCGCCAGTCGCCGCACCTGATCGGCGACCCCCGGGCTCAACGGTTGATCGACGCCCTCTATTCAGCGGCTTGAGGGTCAGACCGGCTCGACAGGCACCATGGCCCGCGTCGCCCGGGCGCGGAACAGGGCGACGGCCGCGAACACACCGGCACCCAGCCAGATGAACAGGAAGGACACGGCCCTGAGCGGGGTGAACAGCTCGCCGGCCGCCAGACCGACACAGAACTGGAGTGTCGGGGCCAGAAACTGGATGAAGCCCATGGTCGACAGCGGCATGCGTCGGGCGGCCCAGGCGAACAGGGCCAGCGGCAGGACCGTCACGGGGCCGTTCAGCAGGGCCCAGCCGAACGCGACCGGGCTGGCAAACGCATGGCCCAGCCCGTGCGTCTGCAGCCAGGCCACGAACACCACGCCGAACGGCAGAAGGAACAGGCATTCGATGAACAGGCCCGCCTGGGCCTCGACCGGGACCCGCTTTTTGATGACGCCATAGGCTCCGAAGCTGAGCGCCAGGGCGATCGAAATCCATGGTGGGCGGCCCAGGGCCAGGGCCTGAAACAGGACGCCCACGGCCGCCAGCCCGATGGCGACCCAGCCCCATCGGTCGATCTTCTCGCGGAACAGCCACAGCCCGACGATCATGTTGAGCAGGGGGTTGATATAGTAGCCGAGGCTGGCCTCGAGCGTGGCATGATGGGTCGTGGCCCAGACGTAGAGGCCCCAGTTGATGGCGATCAGCACCGTCGCCAGCGCCAGCCAGCCCAGCGTCCGGGGCTGGCCCAGCGCCGCGCGGACCTGCCCGGCATGACCGGCCAGCAGGATCAGCCCCCCGGCGAACAGGACCGACCACAGGGCGCGGTGCGACAGGATTTCGGGCGCGGAGAAACCCAGCGCCGCCTGCCCCATGAACAGCAGGGGCATGAACCCCCACATGACATAGCAGCCCACGGCCGACAGGAAGGCGGCGCGGACGGGGGGCGGCGTGGCCATGACCCTAGACCGTCAGGGTGCGATACCCGCTTTTCGGCTTGATCGTGCCCGTCTCGTCCAGCAGCTGCGCGATCTGGACCGCGTTCAGCGCCGCGCCCTTGCGCAGGTTGTCGGACACGACCCAGAACACCAGACCGTTCTCGACCGTGTGGTCCTTGCGGATGCGGCTGACATAGACGGCGTGCTCGCCGGCCGCATCGACGGGGGTGATGTAGCCGTCGTGCTCCTGCTTGTCGATCACCTGGATGCCGGGCGCCTCGCGCAGGATGGCCCGGGCCTCGTCAGGGCTGATGGGGCGCTCGAACTCGACCGTCACGGCCTCGGAGTGGCCGACGAAGACCGGGACGCGGACGCAGGTGACGGTCAGCTTGATGGCCGGGTCCAGCATCTTGTGGGTCTCGTCCCACATCTTGGCCTCTTCGTCGGTATAGCCGTCCTCGTTGAACGACCCGATGTAGGGAATGACGTTGAAGGCGATCTGCTTGGGGAATTTCTTCGGCTTGGCGTCCCCCAGGCCATAGATGGCCTTGGTCTGGTTCCACAGCTCGTCCATGCCCTCCTTGCCGGCACCGGACACGGATTGATAGGTCGAGACCACGACGCGCTTCGCTTTGGCCGCGTCATGCAGGGGCTTCAGCGCCACGACCAGCTGGGCGGTCGAGCAGTTGGGGTTGGCGATGATGTTCTTCTTCGTCGCCAGCTTGATGGCGTCCGGGTTCACCTCGGGCACGATCAGGGGCACGTCGGGGTCCTTGCGGAAGGCCGAGGAGTTGTCGATCACCATCGGCCCCAGCTTGCCGATCTTTTCCGACCAGGCCCGCGACACGTCCCCACCCGCCGACATCAGAACAATGTCGACCTTCGAGAAATCGAAGCTGTCGATGTCCTGGCATTTGATGGTCTTATCGCCCCAGGCGACCTCGATCCCTTTGGATTTTCGCGAGGCGACCGCGTGCATTTCATCGACGGGGAACTCCAGTTCCTCGAGGATGGTCAGCATCTCGCGCCCGACATTGCCGGTGGCGCCCACGATCGCGACGGAATAGCCCATTCTGTGTAGTCCTTCGGACGCGCTGACGCTCGCGACGCGGTCGCTTGCTGCCTGAGCGCGGGATGGGGGAGTTTCGAGGTGGAAACCTCGAGCCTCGCATGTAGGCCTTCGCGTCCGCGAAGCAACGCTTTTCAGCGCCAGCCGGCACGGCTATGCCCCAGTTCCATGCCCTCTCGCATTGCCCGTGCTTATGAAAGTCGCCTGAAACAGGGTCTGTTCGCCCATGATCCGGCACAGGTCGGTGCCATCGCCGCCCTTTCGCGTCTGGAGCTCGACCTCGGCAAGCGCAGGCTGTTCGGCGGCGCGCCACAGGTCACCGGCGTCTACCTCTGGGGTCCGCCCGGCCGGGGCAAGTCCATCCTGATGGACCTGTTCTTCGCAGGCGCGCCCGAGCCGCGAAAGACCCGCGCCCATTTCCACGCCTTCATGGCCCGGGTCCACGACCTGATCCGCCAGTGGCGCGAAGGCGACAGGACAGCCCGCCAGAGGGTCTTTGGCACGCACAGGGGCGACGACCCGATCGAACCGGTCGCCGCCCTGATCGCGTCGGAAGCCCGGCTGCTGTGCTTCGACGAACTTCAGGTCTCCGACATCGCCGACGCCATGATCCTGGGCCGCCTGTTCGACGCCCTGTTCCAGAAGAAGGTCGTCGTCTGCATCACCTCCAACCGCGCGCCGGACCAGCTCTACAGGGACGGGATCAACAGGCCGCTGTTCACGCCGTTCATCGACCGCATCGTCGAGCGTTGCCAGGTTGTGGCGCTGTCGGGCGCACGTGACTGGCGGCTGGACCGGATGAAGGCGTCGCGTGTCTGGTTCAGCGGCGAGGACGGAGCGCGCCGGACGGGCTTCGAGCAGCTATGGGCCGATCTGCGCGGCGGGATGCCGGAATGCCCGGCCCATCTGGCGGTCCTGGGCCGCGACGTCGTCATCGCCCGCACGGCCGGAGGCCTCGCCCGCGCCACCTTCGACCAGTTGTGCGAGGCACCGCTGGGTCCCCAGGACTATCTGGCCATCGCCGAACGCTTCCACACGCTGTTCATCGAGGACATTCCCTTGCTGGGTCCGGACCGGCGTCAGGCGGCCCGCCGTTTCGTCACCCTGATCGACGCCCTGTATGAGGCGAGAACCCGGCTGGTGGCCATCGCCGTCGGCGCGCCCGAGCAGATCTATCCGGCAGGCGACGGGGCCTTCGAGTTCGAACGCACGGTGTCGCGCCTGAACGAGATGTCGAGCGTATCCTGGCTGGATCAGGCGGACCGCGGGGCATGACGCCTTGGGTTGGCCGCAAATGCCTCTAGGGTGACTCCATCAAACGGAAGACCCCCATGAGAACCCTCGCCCTTGTCGTCGGCCTGCTGGCCCTGACCCCGCCGGCCTTCGCCCAGACGGCCCCCTCGCCGCCGACCGAGGCTGCGCCGTCGCGCTGGAATGGCCTGCCTGTCGCCGAGGTCATGGCCCGGCTGTCAGCCGCCGGACTGACCGTCGGCACGCCTCAGCCCGACGGAGACCGCCTCTACCTGCGTGTCGAGGACGGCCCCCTGCGCTGGGTTCTGACCCTGTTTTCCTGCACCGATGGCCAGTGTCCCGATGTCCAGTTCACCGCCGTCTTTTCCGGGACCAATGCCACGCCGGAGATCGTCTCGCGCTGGAACGGCGCGCGACGGTTCGTGAAGGCCTTCTACGCCGTTCCCGAGACCGAAGGCGGCGAGGGTCAGGCCGTGGCCCAGTACGACGTCCTGCTGGTCCCCGACGTCGGGGCCGCCCAACTGGACGACCCGATCCAGGTCTGGCGCAGCCTGGCCGTCGACCTCGGGCGCACCGTCACGACGCCGGCGGGAGCGGCGACGCCTCCGGCTCCATAAAGAGGGGCCCCGGATCGCTCCGGGGCCCCTTCGGTTTCTTGCGATCAGGCTTTAGACGAGCGAGGAATCAATGTCCTTGCACGCCTGGATCAGGCCCTGCACCGACTCGACCGACTTGCTGAACATCGCCTTTTCGTCGTCGTTGGTGGTGAACTCGATCACCTTCTCGACGCCACCGGCACCCAGCAGGGCGGGTACGCCGACGTAGAGGTCCGACAGGCCGTACTGCCCGCTGAGCCAGACGGCGCAGGGCAGGACGCGCTTCTGGTCCAGCAGATAGGACTTGGCCATGGCGATGGCGCTTTCGGCGGGCGCATAGAAGGCCGAGCCGGTCTTCAGCAGGGCCACAATCTCGCCGCCACCCTTGCGCGTCCGGTCGACGATGGCGTCCAGGTCGGCTTGCGACAACAGACCGGCCGCGACGGCGTCGGGCAGGGGCAGGCCGCCGATGGTTGAGTGCCGCACCATCGGCACCATGTCGTCGCCGTGACCGCCCAGGGTCCAGGCGTGGATGTCCTGCACCGACACGCCGGTCTTTTCCGCCAAGAAGTACGCAAAGCGGGCCGAATCGAGCACCCCGGCCATGCCGACGACCTTCTCCTTCGGGAGCCCGGAGAATTTCTGCAGGGCCCAGACCATGGCGTCGAGCGGGTTGGTGATGCAGATGACGAAGGCGTTCGGGGCGTTGGCCTTGATGCCCTCGCCCACGGCCTTCATGACCTTCAGATTGATGCCGATCAGGTCGTCGCGGCTCATGCCGGGCTTTCTGGGCACGCCGGCGGTGACGATGCAGACATCGGCCCCGGCGATGTCCTCATAGGCATTGGCGCCCTTCAGCGAGACGTCCGCGCCGAACACGGCGGTGGCCTCGGCGATGTCGAGCGCCTTGCCCTGGGGCGTGCCCTCGGCGATGTCGAACAGGATGACGTCGCCCAGCGCTTCGCGCGCCGCCACGTGGGCCAGGGTGCCGCCGATCATTCCGGCGCCGATGAGGGCGATCTTCGCGCGAGCCATAGGCAGTTCTCCTGGTGGCCTGTCGCGCGGTCGCGCTGCTTGAGGCCGGGTTGTTGCGGTGCGATGTCAGAAATCGTCGGGCGGCGGTCTAGACCCGGCGGGCCATGGTCGCAAGCGGGGAAGCGGGGGTTTACCCGGACGGCGCGTCCTGCGACGGTCGCTGTCCCACTGACGAGGAGCCGACCCATGCGCGCACCACTCGCCGCCGCCCTGCTTTTGTCCGCGATCGCCGGACCGACCCTGGCCCAGACCCCGCCCGCCACGATCGGCCAGCCGTACGTCCCCGCGCCCTGGTGGATGCGCGATCCGGTGATCGCCTCGATCGGCTATGTCCGGGTCGAGCTTCAGGCCAATCGCGCGGGCTTCTCCGCCACCTTCCAGGTCGTGGACCGCAGCGTGGCCGAGGCGTCCCGGAAGGCCGCCGATCAGGTCCGGGCCCTCAGCCAGACCCTGGCGGCCTATGGGGTCGAAAAGGTCCGCGTCGAGACCAGTCTGACGACCCAGCCCCTGTACGACCAGTACCGCGACGAGAACGGCGTCCTGCGCGACAATACCCGGGCTGACCGGATCGAACGCTATCAGGCCCAGGCGACGGTCAGTCTGTCGGTGCGCGACGTTGCCCTGCTGGAGCGGATCTATGCCACCGTCGTGGCGTCCCAGCCCAACTCCATCAGCCAGGTCTATTTCAACCTGGAACCCGACAACGACGCCAAGACCAATCTGGCCGGGGCCGCCATGCGCGATGCCCGGACGCGGGCTGAAGCGGCGGCTCGGAACGCCGGGGCCACCCTGGGGTCCGTTCGCGTGATCGATCCCACCGGCCGCGCCTGTCAGACCGATGTGCTGGCGGGCTGGCCGTCCTATGGGTCGGGCGCGTCACAGGCGACCACAGTGGAGGCCTATGATGTCATGGGGGCACGGGCGATGGCCATGCCTGCGCCGCCGCCACCCCCTCCGCCCCCGGGCCAGGCCCCCAGCGAGGCCCAGATCGAGGCGGCGCGGCTGGCGCTGCAGCCGCCGCTGCAGACCCTGACCGACCAGGCCTGCGTGGTCTATGGCCTGAACTGAGGTGGATCCGTTTGCGCCCGACCCGGCCTTTGCGGCCGGTTCGGTCTTCGTCGCCGACTGGGACCTGTGCCACGTCCGGCTGCAGGACGACGCCCGGTTTCCGTGGCTGATCCTGATCCCGCGCGTCGATGACGCGACGGAGCTTGACGATCTGTCCGAGGGCGACCGCGTCAGGCTGATGGCCGAGATCGTCCGGGCCGGTGATCGGGTACGGGCGCTGGGCGACGCGCTGGGGCAGGCGGTGGAAAAGCTGAACGTCGCCGCCATCGGCAATGTCACGGCGCAGCTGCATGTCCATGTGGTCGGCCGTCGCCGCGACGACGGCCTGTGGCCCGACCCCGTCTGGGGGCGAGGACCATCGGTGCCCTATGCGGCCCGGCTCCGGACCGCGCTGGAGAGCCTGGGGTCAGGCTAGCGGGAAATCGTGATCGGCACGGCGCGCCCGTCCAGCGTCAGCTCGCCGGTCCAGCCAGGCCCTCCGGCGCGCAGGATCAGCCGGCCCTGCGACCAGGCGAGGGTCACGGCGGCGTCCGTGCGCTCGACCTGTTCGATGACGCCCAATTCGGACCGGCCCCCGTCCTTGCGCCACGCGCCCTCCACCGGTCGCCGGCTACCGGGATCGGCCAAGGCCAGCGAGATCAGCGTGTTGCCGGCCGCATCCCTGACCCGCCACCGCCCGTCCAGCGGACCCATGCGCGCATCCATGCTGCTTTCAGCCTGAGCCACGCCGCGATTGTAGGCCTCCTGGGTCGTGGTCGGCGCGTATTCGTAGCTGCCCCGATAGGCCTCGACCGCGACCGGTCGAATGATCGGAGGTCGCGTGACATCGCCGCCACCGTCGCCCTCGGCGACGATACGACCGAAATTCGACGGCGGCTCGTAAGGGCGGACGACCGGCGGCGCATAGACCTGGGTGCCATAGGGCACTGCGCCATCCTGGGCGGGGGAAACAGCGAGAGAAATCAGCGCGATGACCAGCATGCCGACAGACTTTCGCCAGATATCGGGCATAGCCAGCGGATACGGCGAACACGCGAAATTGTGATCGGTTTCCAGGGGGCGGGCCGCGACGTCCGCCATGCGGCCGTTTGCAGCGCAGCATCGCGTTGACACCGCCCCGCGGCGGTCCTTAAAGCCATGGCCCATCGGGCTTTCGCCTGAACGTCCCCGGTTTTGAGAACCCTTCGCATGTCGAACGCCCCGCCGGATCGAACCGTGATCCAGCCCAACGGCCGTCCCCGGCCGCTGTCGCCGCATCTTCAGACCTGGCGCTGGCACATCACCATGACCGCCTCGATCCTGTTTCGCTTCACCATCGGCGCAATCAGCGTCGGTGCTCTGATCGGCGTGGCGTGGCTGGCGACGGTGGCCTTCGGACCCGAGGCCTATGCGACGACCCTGGCCCTCGCCGGATCGCCGTTCGGCCTCTTCATCGGCTTCGGCCTGACGGCGGTGCTGTTCTCGCTGCTGCTGAACGGCGGCCGCCACCTGATCAATGACACCGGTCGCGGCCTGACGCTCAGGTCAGCCGATCTTCTGTCGAGCATCGCCGTCTATGCGCCGGTCCCGCTGGCGGTCGCCTTTTTCGCCCTGCTGGTCGTCTCGGGAAGGATTTCGCTGTGAGCCATCCCGCCCGGTACCGGAACGGCGTTCGCGTCTCCGAACGACACGGCGCAGGCGAATGGACGCTGGAGAAGATCCTGCTGGCCGCCCTGATGCCGCTGGGCCTCTGGATCGCCTCGACCGCCTTCACCCTGTCGGGCCAGGGATACGATGCCGTGCTGCAGTGGTTCGCCAGCCCGGTGAATGCCGCGCTTCTGGCCGCCACGGCCCTGATCCTGTTCGGTTTCGCCAGCCTGGCCTGGAAGGTCATCATCGAGGACTACATCCATGTCGCAGGCACCAAGGCCTTGCTGATCGGCCTGGTGAACCTGATCTGTCTCGCAGCGGCAGCGGCGAGCGTTTTCTTCATCGTGCGGCTGGCGCTGGGCTCGGCGCCGCTGCCGGCCGGTTTCGGGATCTGATGACTGATGGCTTCCTATGAATTCGTCGATCACGCCTATGACGTCGTCGTCGTCGGTGCCGGGGGCTCGGGCCTTCGCGCCGCACTGGGTGCCGCCCAGCAGGGCCTGAAGGTCGCCTGTGTCACAAAGGTCTTTCCGACCCGCTCCCACACTGTGGCGGCCCAGGGCGGTATCTCGGCCGCACTCGGCAATATGGGCGAGGATTCGTGGAAGTGGCACATGTACGACACCGTCAAGGGGTCGGACTGGCTGGGCGACCAGGACGCCATCGAATATCTGGTCCGCGAGGCCCCCAAGGCCGTCTATGAGCTGGAACACTGGGGCGTGCCCTTCAGCCGCACCGACGACGGCAAGATCTATCAGCGCGCCTTCGGCGGCATGACGAAGAACTATGGCGAGGGCCCGGTCCAGCGCACCTGCGCCGCTGCCGACCGCACCGGACACGCCATCCTGCACACCCTCTATGGCCAGTCGGTGCGCCGCGAGGTCGAATTCTTCATCGAGTATTTCGCCCTCGACCTGATCATGGACGGCGGGACGTGCACCGGCGTCACGGCCTGGAAGCTGGACGACGGCACCCTGCACCGCTTCAACGCCAAGCTCGTGATCCTGGCCACCGGTGGCTATGGCCGCGCCTATTTCAGCGCCACCTCGGCCCACACCTGCACCGGCGACGGCAATGCCATGGTGCTGCGCGCCGGCCTGCCGCTCCAGGACATGGAGTTCGTCCAGTTCCACCCGACCGGCATCTATGGGGCCGGCTGCCTGATCACCGAGGGCGCCCGCGGAGAAGGGGGCTATCTGACCAACTCCGAAGGCGAGCGTTTCATGGAACGCTATGCCCCCTCGGCCAAGGATCTGGCTTCGCGCGACGTCGTCAGCCGCTCGATGACCATGGAGATCCGCGAGGGACGCGGCGTCGGCCCGAACAAGGACCACATCAACCTGCACCTGGATCACCTCGACCCGGCCGTGCTGCACGAACGCCTGCCGGGCATCTCGGAGAGCGCCAGGATCTTCGCCGGCGTCGATGTGACGAAGGAACCGATCCCGGTCATCCCGACCGTCCACTACAATATGGGCGGCATCCCGACGAACTATCACGGCGAGGTCCTGACCAAGGTCGGCGGCAATGCCGACACCGTCGTCCCCGGACTGATGGCCGTGGGCGAGGCGGCCTGTGTGTCGGTGCATGGCGCCAACCGCCTGGGCTCCAACTCCCTGACCGATCTGGTGGTCTTCGGCCGCGCCGCAGGCCTGCGCGCCGGCGAGATCGTGGACAAGGCCGCGGCCGTGCCGACCGCGACCGCCGCCCACACCGACAGCCATCTGGCCCGTCTGGACCGCTTCCGCCACGCCTCGGGCTCGACCCCGACCGCCCGGTTGCGCGGCGAAATGCAGCGGGCCATGCAGTCCGACGCTGCGGTCTTCCGCACCGGCGAGACCCTGGCCGAGGGCTTCGCCAAGCTGCGCGACATCCATGCGCGCGGCGCAGACATCCGGACCACCGATCGCGGCATGATCTGGAACACCGACCTGGTCGAGACGCTGGAATACGACAACCTGATCGATCAGGCGCTGGTCACGATCGAGAGCGCCGCCAACCGCAAGGAAAGCCGGGGTGCCCACGCCCGCGAGGACTTCCCTGATCGCCACGACGATGCGTGGATGAAGCACACCCTGGCCTGGAAGAAGCCCGGCGAAGGGGTCGTCATCGACTACCGCCCGGTGCACGAATACACGATGTCTTCGGACATCGACTATATCAAACCCAAGGCTCGGGTTTACTGAGGAACCGATGGTCCAGCTCACCCTTCCCAGGGGCTCCAAGCCCACGGCCGGCAAGGTCCACAAGGCTCCGGCCGGTGCCCGGAACGTCAAGACCTACAAGGTCTATCGCTATGACCCCGAGGTCGACGCCGATCCGCGCTGGGACGTCTACGAGGTCTCGGCCGACGACCATGGCCCGATGCTGCTGGACGCGCTGATCCACATCAAGTCAACCATTGATCCGACCCTGGCCTTCCGCCGTTCGTGCCGCGAGGGCATCTGCGGCTCCTGCTCGATGAATATCGACGGACGCAACACCCTGGCCTGCACCAAGGGCTGGGACGAATGCTCGTCCTCGACCATCGCCATCAATCCCCTGCCGCACCAGCCGGTGGTCAAGGATCTGGTCACAGACCTGACGCTGTTCTACGCCCAGTACGACAGCATCAAGCCGTACCTTCAGTCCGACGACGCGGACCCGACCACGGAACGTCTCCAGTCGCCGGAAGACCGGGCGAAGCTGGACGGTCTGTACGAATGCATCCTGTGCGCCTGCTGCTCGACCAGCTGTCCCAGCTACTGGTGGAACCAGACCGAATACCTAGGCCCGGCCGCTCTGCTGCAATCCTATCGCTGGATCTCGGACAGCCGTGACGACAGGACGCAGGAGCGGCTCGACGACCTCGAGGACCCGTTCAAGCTCTACCGCTGCCACACAATCATGAACTGCGCCCAGGTCTGTCCCAAGGGCCTGAACCCCGCCAAGGCCATCGCCGAGACCAAGAAGCTGATGGTCGCGCCGGGGCGGAAGAAGCAGGCGGCCTAGGTTGGCCCGCGTCACCTACATCGAGCACGACGGGCGCGAGCATGTCGTGGACGTCAAATCGGGCCTCAGCGTCATGGAGGGGGCCGTGCGCAACAATGTGCCCGGCATCGACGCGGACTGCGGCGGGGCCTGCGCCTGCGCGACCTGCCACGTCTATGTCGACGAGGCCTGGCGCGAGACGGCGGGAAAGGCCTCGGCCATGGAAGAATCCATGCTTGATTTCGCCGAAGCGGTCGAACCGAACTCGCGCCTGTCCTGCCAGATCCGGGTCAGCGACGCCCTGGACGGGCTGATCGTTCGCCTGCCCGCCAACCAGCACTGAGGCTTTCAGGCGCGTGAGGCCAGGGTCGGCCCTTGCGCGTTCCAGTGCCGCATTCCGGCTCCCTGAACCTAAAGGCCCCGGCGATGGCGCGGCATGCGGCCGGGCACCAGCGTCACCGTATCCACGCGCAGTATCGAAGCCTTGAGACCGGGTCTTTGACGTAACACGGCCTGCCCGGCCGCGCGCAGTCGCTCCAGCTGGGCGGGTTTCAAGGCGGTCTGCGCTGCCTCGGGCGTTGCCCGTCGTTTGACCTCCACCACGGCCAGAACGCGGCCCTTGCGCGCCAGAATGTCGATCTCGGCCCCCGGCGTCTTCAGGCGGAACCCCAGAATCTGATAGCCCTTCAGCATCAGCCAGAGCGCCGCGATCCACTCGGCCGCATGGCCCTCCGCAAAGGCCCGGCCGCCCCTGGCCTGACGCCGCGCGGATGTCGCCTTGACCGGCTGAACCGGCCGTCGGAGCCGTTCGGGCTTCATCCCCGCCCCTGAAGCTCCAGCGCGCGGCGATAGAGCGGCTTTCTGGGCAGATCGAGCACACGCGACACCTCCGACGCCGCCTCGCCGGGTGCCAGACGGGCGAGGGCCTCGGTCAGGGCCGCATCGGCGTCGGCCGCACTGGCGGTCTCGGTCTCGCCCGGCCCGATTACCACGACGATCTCCCCCTTCGGTCCATCCAGCGCCGGGTCCATGGCCAGCGCGTCCAGCGACCCCCGCACGCAGGTCTCGAACATCTTGGTCAGTTCCCGGCAGACCGCGGCCGGGCGGGGGCCCAGCACCGCTGCCATATCGGTCAGGCTGGCGCGCAGTCGGGGACCGCTCTCGAACAGGACCAGGGTCTGGCGCGCCTCCTTCAGTTCGGCCAGCATCGCCTGTCGCCCGGCCGACCTTGGCGGCAGGAAACCGGCGAACATCACCCGGTCGGCGGGCAGGCCCGACAGGACCAGCGCCGCCAGCAGGCTGGACGCCCCCGGAACCGGATGAACCGGCAATCCCGCCGCGATCACCGCCCGCGCCACCACGAAGCCGGGATCGGACACGACCGGCGTCCCGGCGTCCGATACCAGGGCCACGACCGCCCCCTCGCCGATCCTCCGGATCGCCAGCTCCGCCGCATGGGCCGAGGCATGGTCGTCGCAGCGTTCCAGCCGCGCTTTCAGCCCATAGGCGCCGAGCAGACGGGCCGAGACCCGTGTATCTTCGGCCAGCACCAGGTCGGCCGCCGCCAGCACGTCGAGGGCCCTCAGCGTCATGTCGCGCAGGTTCCCGATCGGCGTCGAGACCAGATACAGGCCCGCCGATACCGGACGGGGCGGCGGGGCGGTCGGCGGAAAGGGACTGGGCTCGCTCATAGGCCGACCGTGCCACATTCCTCCCCGTGAGCGAAGCGAACGGGTTGAGGCTCAGGTCAGCAGTGTCTTCAGGACGGCGTCGAGCACCGGACGCCCGCGCGCCGTGGCCGCCAATCGGCCGTCCGCCACCTGAACGAAGCCGTCCTCGATCAGCCCGGCCACCGCGCCGGTCTCCATCGACAGACCCAGAACGGACAGGTCGCCGATGCCGACGCCCTCGACCGTCCGCAGGCCCAGCAGCACCCGCTCCTCGGCGGTCTCGCGCACATCGAGGTGCGAGGTCTCCGACCATGGCAGACCCGCCGCGACACCCCGGACATAGGGCCCGATCCTGCGCTCGGCGACCGTCGCGGTCCGCGCGCCCTCCAGCGTCAACCGCCCGTGCGCGCCCGGCCCGACCCCGACATAGTCTCCACCGCGCCAGACATGCAGGTTGTGCGCGGCCCGGGCGGCGGTACCCCGCGCATGGTTGGACACCTCATAGGCCTCGAACCCGGCCGCCCCGAGAATGCCCTGCGTGGCCTCGTACAGGTCCGCCGCCCGGTCCTCGTCGGGCGGAACGAGGGCCCCGCGCTCATACGCCCGTCCGAACGCCGTCGCCGCCTCGATGGTCAGCTGATAGGGCGAGATGTGCTCGAACCCCCGTTCGACCGCTTCGGTCAGGGCGGCGGACCAGGCTTCGACCGTCTGGCCGGGCAGGGCATAGATCAGGTCGATCGACAGCCGCCCGAACACCGATCCCGCCACCTCGATCGCCCGCCGGGCCTCTGACGCCGAATGATTGCGCCCCAGGAAGGCCAAGGCCGCGTCGTCCAGCGACTGCACGCCCAGAGACAGCCGGTTCACGCCCGCATCCCTCAACGCCCCGAAATGGGCGGTCTCGGCGTCGGTCGGATTGGCCTCCAGCGTGATCTCGACCTCCCCGCTTTCCGGAAACAGCGCCCGCGCCCGCTCGATCACCCGCGCCACGTCGTCCGGCCGCATCAGCGAGGGCGTGCCGCCGCCGAAGAAGATGGAGGCCAATGGCCGCTCGCCCACCCGCATGGCCTGCGCCGACAGATCGGTCAGAATGGCCTCGACCAGCCCCGCCTGTTCATCGCTCCAGCCCCGGTCCCGCACCACATTGAAATCGCAATAGGGGCAGATGCGGGCGCAATAGGGCCAGTGCACATAGACGGCGACCGGGCCGGGAGCGTCAGTCAATGAGCGCGGCCTTCAGCATAGCGAAGGCCCGGGTCCGGTGGCTGAGGCTGTCCTTCAGCGCCGGATCCATCTCTCCGAAAGTCTGCGAATGCCCCTCGGGGATGAAGATGGGGTCATAGCCGAAGCCGTGATCGCCGCGTCGGGGGAAGGTCACGACGCCGTCCACGCGTCCTTCGACGACCACGCACGGTCCGTCGGGCCAGGCGACGGCGAGGGCGGAGGTGAACCAGGCCGTGCGGTCACGCGCACCCAGTTCCTCCAGCCGCGTCTCGATCTTGTCCATGGCCAGATTGAAGTCCCTCTGCGGGCCACCCCATCGTGCGGAAAAGATTCCGGGCGCTCCATCCAGAGCCGCGACCGACAGGCCCGAATCGTCGGCGAGGCAGACTTCACCGCAGAAGGCTGCGGCATGCCGGGCCTTCAGCATCGCGTTCCCGACAAATGTGGCCTCGGTTTCGGCGGGTTCGGGCAGATTCACCTCGGTCGCGGTGACCACAGTGTAATGTCCGTCCAGAAGCGCATGGATCTCGCGGGCCTTGCCGGCATTGTGGGTCGCGGCCACCAGCCGCATCCCCTTGATAAGCTTCAGATTCATCGAAACTCCGGTGAACGTAACAATTCATTGCCTAAGTTTAATATCGTTAAACGATATGTAACGTGACTGGAAGGCACGCACGTCCTATCTATGATCTCAAGAACGGCAGCCACGACGTTCCGCGGTTTGATCGAAACGAGCAAATCGAAGCCTGTGGTTAAGGAATGCGGGCAATAAATGACCTACTTCAGGATCGAAAGAATAGTACGATGAACACGATGAACGCCTCGCTGATGATGGACAAGGTCGGCGCCGTCCTGGTGAACGCCGCCCTCCTCGCCGCCCTCCCCACCGCCCTGGTCTCCATCCTGCTCCAGGCTTTCTAGGACGGGTCGCCAGCATTTTGTGTCGCTATGGTCGCGACGCGGTCGCTCCCGACTTGAGCGACGATTGCGAATGACCCTTGTCGCTCAGGCAGCGAGGCATAGCCAGTCCTGCGGCCGATCGACAGATCGGACCGGGGGGCGAGCCGAGCATTAGCGACACGCTTGAGAAAGAGAGCTTTGACGCCAGTGATGAAGAACGCGATGAAGACAGCCGCGTCGGGGTTCACCGGACCCCGCGCGGTCATCGCGACCTGATCCTTCCGGCAGAGGCCTTCCATGCCCCCTGAGCGGCCCGAACGACGCCTGACGAAACGGCCCACGCCCGGGCTTGGCGCGCTGTTCCGGCTGCCCTTCAGGACCCCGTTCAGGACCCTGGGCCCCGGGTCGGTCTCCAGCCTGCTGAAGATCGCGCTGGACGTCGCCTATGTCTTGCTCACGCTGATCACGGCCGTGCTGCTGCTGCTGTTCGTGGCGGCCATCTTCATTCCCGTCAGCCAGTACAACATCACCTTCACTAATGATGACGGCGGCACCCAGCAGCCCCTGACTCGCGCGCTCGTGCTGTTTGGCGTAGGGGCCTTTTCCGCCTATTTCGGCGGCTTCCTGCTGATCCTGCGGAACCTGCGGATGATCTTTCGCACCCTGACCATGGGCGACCCTTTCCAGCCGGACAATGTGCGCCGCCTGCGTGAGGTCGGGCTGATCCTGGCGGTCGTCACGGCCGGCGTCTGGCTGGCCCAGGGCATGGTGGCCGCGCGGCTGGCTCCGGGTGTGATGGATTCGCAGGGGCTGGGCGAGCTGCTGACGCCCGTTTTTTCCGTGCTGGTCGTCTTCGTCCTCGCCGAGGTGTTCCGCGAGGGCGCGCGGCTCAGACGCGAAGCGGAGCTGACGATCTGATCATGGCCATTCGCGTTCAGCTGGACAGACTCCTGGTCGAGCGGCGCATGTCGCTGACCGAACTCGCCGACCGGGTCGGCGTGACCCTGGCCAATCTGTCGATCCTCAAGACCGGGAAGGCGCGGGCGGTGCGGTTCTCGACGCTTTATGCGCTGTGCCGCGAACTGGACTGCCAGCCGGGCGATCTGCTGGTCTATGAGCCTGGCCCGCCCGGGCCGGACGCCGACGGCGAAGATTCCTGAACCCGTGGCGCGCCGCCCGCCCCCGGACCTGACACCGGAAGACCGCCGCATCTGGGCCCGTGTCGCGGGGTCGGTGACGCCGCCCCGAGCGCGAAAGGCCGCGCGCGTCACCCCCGGCGCCCTCCTGCCGGACGAGCCTCTGAAACCCGCGACGATCAAGGCTCCCAGGCCCCCCGGCCCGATGAAGCAAAAGGCCTCGACCCGCATCCGGGCCGCCGTGCCGATGGTCTCGACGCCCGCCCCCACGCCGCCCAGGGCCGTACCCGAAGAACTGGAACCCCGTCGCCAGCGCCGCCTGTCGCGCGAGCGCGATCCGATCGAGGCTTCCATCGACTTGCACGGCTTTTCCCGGTTCGAGGCCGAGGACCAGCTGCGCGCCTTCCTGATGGCGTCGCAGGCGCGAGGCCTGCGCGCCGTCCTGGTCGTCACCGGTCAGGGCCGTCGGGGTGGCGGCATCATCCGCGCCTCGATCCACGAATGGCTGCAGGGCCACGCGTTGAGGGGCATCGTCTCCGGCTTCGCCATGGCCCATCGTCGCCACGGCGGCGACGGGGCGATCTATGTGACGTTGAAGCGCCGCCAGAAAGAATGATCGTCTGAGGTGGACCCACGTCGCGGGTGCAGTCGAAAAGCGTGAATCATGCTCACACGCCTGTCCGGAGCCCGATTCACGGCATTGGCGGCACTGCGAAGCGGTTCCGCCAATGCCGATCAGGCTCCAGGCGGTCCGGCTCACAGTCGACGGACCAGACCATCCTGCGCGCGAGGAGCCAGACACAACGCGTCGAGCGGTCGCCCGGGCTCAAGACGTGAAAAAGCCCGCTGCGGGGGATACATCGCAGCGGGCTTTCTCGCTCTCTGTGGAGCGGACGTTTCCTCCCCGAAACGCCTTCGTCCAGCGGCTGCGCCTTTCAGCGCCGCGCCGTTCGAGTGGTGCCAGATGACCGCTCGGGCGGGGACAAGTCAATCAAACCGCACGGCTTTTGAGATGGTTTGATGACTTATCGTCGATAAGTCAGACGTCAAGGCTCAGGTTATCGAAGAAACGTCGATAATGCTGCGGATGGCCGCGACCAGCGCGTTTCGCGCCACCGTGATCTGGCCCGGGCGCTCGGCCTTCCAGACGTCGTTGTCGGCGACCCCGGCGGCCAGCTGGCGACCGGCGTCCAGGTCCTTGATCGTCACCTGACCGGCCGCGATCTCGTCTCCGCCCAGCATGACGACGGCCGGAGAGCCGCGCCGATCGGCGTATTTCATCTGGGCCTTCATGCCCGCCCGACCCAGATAGAGTTCGGCCGCGATCCCCGCGTTGCGCAGTTCCGAAACCGCATCGAGATAGGCCTGCATGTCGTCCTGGCCGAAGACGATGACCACCACGGGGCCCCGGGTCGCACCGTCGGCTCGCCCGGCGGCCCGGAGCGCCGAGGCCAGTCGCGAAACGCCGAACGAGAAGCCGGTCGCAGGCGTGGACTCGCCCGTGAACCGCGCCACCAGATCGTCGTAACGCCCCCCGCCGCCGATCGAGCCGAACCGCACGGGCCGGCCCCTGTCGTCGGTGGTCTCCAGCAGCAGCTCCGCCTCGAACACCGCGCCGGTATAGTATTCCAGCCCGCGGACGATGGTCGGGTCGAAGCGGACCGAATCCTGGCTCACCCGCATGGCGCCCAGCGCCCGGTCGATCCCGGCCAGTTCTTCCAGCGCGGCCTCGCCTGCCAAGCCCAGCCCGCCACAGCGGGCGATGACATCAAGCGTCCCGGCCCGCGTCTGCGCTCCGTCGCCGGCGGAACCCAGGAAGGCCTCGATCGTCGTGGCCACGCCGAGCGGTAGATTGGCCCCCCGGGTGTAGTCGCCGCTCTCGTCCAGACGGCCCTCGCCCAGCAGGGCTGCCACACCCGACCAGCCCAGACGGTCGAACTTGTCGATCGCCCGCAGCGCGGTCAGGCGCTGGGCCGGATCGGTGACGCCGCCCGCCTCGAACAGGCCGTCGAACAGCTTCCGGTTCGAGACCCGGACCGCGGCCTGGCCCGGCGGGAGCCCGGCCGCCTGCAGACCTTCGCAGGCCATGGCGATGATCTCGGCATCGGCCTCGGGACGGTCGGAGCCGACGGTGTCGGCGTCGCACTGGGTGAATTCGCGGAACCGTCCCGGCCCCGGCTTTTCGTTGCGCCACACGGGCCCGAACGCATAGCGACGGAAGGGCTTGGGCAGGGTCTCCCAATTCTGCGCCGCGAAGCGGGCGAGCGGCGCGGTCAGATCATAGCGCAGCGCCATCCACTGATCGTCGTCGTCCTGGAGCGCGAACACCCCCTCGTTCGGACGGTCGGCGTCGGGCAGAAATTTTCCGAGCGCATCGGCATACTCGAACGCCCCGGTGTCGAGCGGCTCGAACCCCCAGCGTTCATAGACCTCCGACACCCGCTGGACGATGCGGCGCTCGGCGATCAGGCCCGGGCCGCGGCGATCGGCGAAGCCACGCGGGCTTCGGGCTTCGGGACGGGCAGGGAGCGGCGCGGCGTCGGTCATTGCCGGGCTTCTAGAGGGTCGAGGGTCGAGGGTCGAGGGTCGGGCGACCGCAGACCCTTTTCCCGGCTTCTATTTGCGGATCGACACCAGCCGCCCATAGGTCAGGCATCGCCAGGCCCATTCCAGCGGCCCCATCTGGAACGCCGACAGCCATAATGGGGACCAGATCAACTGTAGCGCCCAGATGGCGATCACGATCGGCCACAGGCCCGCAGGCCCCAGGGTGCCCATCCATTCGGGGCCCCAGGGCAGGTAGAAGACGCTGGCCATAATGAGCGACTGCGTCAGATAGTTAGTAAAGGCCATCCGGCCCACCGGCACGAGCCGATCCGTGAAGACTCTGAGCCCGACACGGCTGAACAGCACCAGCATGGAGACATAGCCGATCGTGATCAGCGGTGCCATGCCCCCGGCTGCGCTGTCCAGCCCGTTAATCGGCAGGCTCGCAGCCACCCTGCCCGGCGCGCTGGCCCAGGCGTCGACGGCCAGGATCGCTGCGGCGATGCCGACAAACAGGATGTAGAGTGCGACCGGTGCCCGGCCAGTAAGGAAGCCGCTCTTGAACAGACCCAGGCCAACCATCATCAGCGGCACCGATACCGGGATCAGGAACAGGCTCATCACGGCCAGCGTGGCCCATGCCTTCAGGTTCTCGATCCAGGGTGCCATGCCGCCGACCTGATAGGCCGCGACGGCGGCATTGATCTGCTCCATCGTGACCTGTGGGGAGCCGGCCGCCATTTTGGCGGAGAATTCCGGACCGAGGGCGCCCAGCAGCAGGGGGGTGGCCGTTGCGAAGAGCATCCAGACGGCCGAGATCGACCCCCCCGCCCAAACCAGTCGTCCCGGGCTCCATGACCGGACCAGCATCATGACCAGCCCGCAGGAGGCATAATGCAGCAGGATATCGCCGTACCAGATCGCGACCCCGTGGATCAGGCCGAACACCGCCAGCCAGAACAGGCGGCGGCGCAGTAGACGCCCGCGATCGTGGTCTTGCCGCTCGCCTCCCACAAGGAACACGGATACGCCGAAAAGCATCGTGAACAGGGTGCGGAACTTGTCCTGGAAGAAGACATCGACCGCCCACTGACCCCATGCATCGCCACCGGTATGGCCGAACGGATCGCCCGTCGCCATTTCCGCAGCCATGGGCCAGGCGAAGGCCATGGCATTGACGGCCAGGATCCCCAGGATCGCCCACCCGCGCAGCATGTCGAGCTGGAAAATGCGGTCTTTCGGCGTTACGGGGGTCAGGCTCCCGGACGTCGGCGTGTTCAACGCCTCGGCTGGCATGGACATGGTTCGGTCCCCCCGAAGTAAAGTCGCAACCTTGCCTGAGAACGTGACGTGGTAAACTGAATTCGGTTTAATCCGCCCGGGTCGGTATCAGAGGCGCGGGGCCTGTCTCATGACGCCCAGACGGTCGCGGACCGTTTCAGGCGCGGGCGTGAAGGCGAGGTAGGCGGCGCACAACCCCGCCCAGAGGGCATAGCTGACCCCGACCAGGATGGCGACGGGCAGTCCACCCACGCCGTAGATCAACAGCACGGTCTCGGTCGACCCGACGGCCTCCAGCGGATTGGCCGATCCGAACCAGCCCAGGATGGTCATGGTCAGCGCCAGCACGACCTGCAGCGAGGCGGCCAGAAGCCCGCCATACAGCATGAACCGCCAGACGATCCCCAGCCGCGTGCCCGGACGACCGGTCCGCCGACGTTCCCGCGCGATCAGCCACAGACCCAGCGGCACGCCGACCAGGCCGATCATCACGGCCAGCAGGCGGAAATCGAAGTCGCGACCCGGCAGCCAGTTCTGTGGCGGCCAGACCAGAAACGTCAGGATGAAGGGTGGCCACAGCACGCCGGCGAGGATCGCCAGGGCGATGGCCGGGCGCGTCCGCCGCCAGATGACGGCGGTCTGGCCGGGAAAGCTGGACGGTGTGTCGAACCGCACCATCAGCGCGTGGGGACCGGAACGTCGCCGGAATAGTCGTAGAAGCCGCGCCCGGACTTGCGCCCCAGCCAGCCGGCCTCGACATATTTCACCAGCAGCGGGCAGGGCCGGTATTTGCTGTCGGCCAGGCCTTCGTACAGCACGTTCATGATCGCCAGGACGACGTCCAGCCCCATGAAGTCCGCCAGGGCCAGCGGCCCCATCGGATGGTTGGCCCCCAGCTTCAGCGCCTTGTCGATCGAGGCGACGTTGCCGACGCCCTCGTACAGCACATAGATCGCCTCGTTGATCATCGGCACCAGGATGCGGTTGACGATGAAGGCGGGAAAGTCCTCGGCATTGGTGGTGGTCTTGCCCAGGCTCTCGGCGAAGGCGACGGCGGCCTCATAGGTGGTGGCCGAGGTGGCGATGCCACGGATGATCTCCACCAGCTTCATCACCGGAGCGGGCTTCATGAAGTGCAGGCCGATGAACCGGTCCGGCCGGTCCGTCGCCGAGGCCAGCCGGGTGATCGAGATAGAGGATGTGTTGGAGGCCAGAAGGGTGTCGGGCCCCAGATGGGGAACCAGATCGGCGAAGACCGCCTTCTTGATCGCTTCGTCCTCGACCGCCGCCTCGATGACCAGATCGGCTTCGCCGGCCTCGGCCAGGGTGCCGATGCCCGCGATCGCGGCCAGGGCCTCGTCGGCCTGGGCCTGGGTGAGGGTTGTCCGGGCGACCTGGCGGGCCAGGCTCTCCCCGATCGCCCCGATCGCGGCGGGCAGGCGGGTGGCCTCGACGTCGAACAGGTTGACGCGGTAACCGCCCAGCGCGACGGCCTGGGCGATCCCCGCTCCCATCTGGCCTGCGCCGATGATGGCCACTGTCTTGATCGAGGAAGTCATGAAGTCGTGGTCGGCAACGGCGTTTCGCCCGGTCGTCGGCACCTTAAGAGCCTATCGACGCGGCGCAAGGCTGGAATGCCGCGATGCGGCATACGCCGTCAGGGCGTGACTATACCCCACCGGCGAAAATCAGGGCCAGCGCATTGCCGAACGGAGGCAGGAGGTAGGTTCGGATACCCGAAATGATCAGCAGTGCGATGATGGGTGTGATGTCCATGCCTCCCAACGGAGGAATGAACCGACGCAGGGGCGCCAGCACCGGCGTCACGACGGAATCAAGGAAATTGGCCAGTTGTCCGACGAACCGGTTGCGATAGTTGATCACGTCGAAGGCGAACAACCAGCTCAGGATCGCTGAAACGATGATGGCGAGCCAGAGCAGGAAAAACAGCTGATCGACGATGAAATAGATGAACCCTGCAATGCCGCCGCCGATGCCCACGATCGTCTCCAAAACGTCTGTGTTCGCTTCCTAGCTCCGGGAGAGCCAAAGGCCAAGCGATCTGACGCCCGGGGCCAGCGGCCCGTTGACACTCCCCGGTCCCGCCGCCTAAGTCCCGCCCTCGCCTTCACCCGGTAACGGGGCCGTAGCTCAGTTGGTAGAGCGCGTCGTTCGCAATGACGAGGTCAGGGGTTCGACTCCCCTCGGCTCCACCAAACTCGGTGGATCAATGACTTAGGACCCGTGGGTCAGCTCTGCTACGCACAGCTGCTACGCGAGGTCCGATGTCGCTGGTCACTAACGTCTTTCGACGGGGCGTTTCCTACTACTTTCGCACGCGCGTTCCGGAGCGCTTCAGAGCGGTCCTGGACCGTCGAGAGTTGTGGAGATCGCTTCGCACCACGGAGCGATCCACAGCCCGTCGCAGGGCTGCCTTGGCGTCTCTCTTGACCGAAGCGCTGTGGCGCGATCTTGAGCGCGAGATGTCCAGTTCGCGTAACCTGCCCGACCCAGCCCGGATCAAGTTCCTGATCGACCGATGGCTCAAGGCCGAGCTGGAGGAAGACGAATACATTCGACGCATGCCGAACTCGATGATCCATGCCGGGGTCGTCATGAAACGGCGTCCAGAGGGCTTCGCGGACACGGTTGTCCGTTACTTCGATGACGCCGAGTCAGCTGAGTTTGAGGCTCTATCGGATGAGGATCAGGCGAGCCAGCTAGGCCGAGAAGGCTACTACCTCTCGAAGATCGATGATCAGGCGCTTCGCAAGGCCGCGCACCGCAAGATGTTCGAGGGGGCAGACCGGCGCCATCGCGGCGAAGATGGCTCGGTCGCCGAGCAACATGTTGCCGACCTTTTCAGACGAGAAGGGCTGGAGATAGATCCATTCAGCGCGGTGTTCGAGCAGACGATTGGACAGATGATCCGAGCGCACCGGGACATGCACGACGCGATAAAGGCCCGGGAAGGGTCGGCATGGCGTCCAGGGCTGGACGATGACCCGTCAGCGGCGATGGTGGATCGCGTAACGTCGAACATCGCTGCAAAGCCGCCCGAAACCGCGATGAAGCTGCTGACTGGGCCTGCGGCCCTGAAGCTAAGCGAGGCTGCACGAGAGGCAATCCCGGAAATCGCGCGGATCGAGAACTTCAAGCCGAAACGGAAGAAGGACTATGAGAACGCCGTGGCTATGTTCATCGCATGGCGCGGGCACGATCCCATCCTGGGGGAGATCACTCAGCACGACGCTGGAGCCTACAACGTCGCACTAGGTCGCTATCCGACCCGCTGGAAGAAGCGTCAGGAGTATCGCGATCTCGCAACGTTCGAGGAGCGTCGCGCACGTTCGGTCGCCATCAACGATACCGAGGTCATGGCTGCCGAAACGATCAACACGAAGTATCTGGCACCGCTCCGGCGCATTTACGAATGGCAGCGCACGGCGGGCAGCGGTCTGGTCGATCCTTTTGCGGGCATTTCTTCGCGCAAACCTCGCAGGCCGGATCCCAGAGACGAGCGTCGCGACTTCACAATCCCGGAGCTGCAACGACTGTTCGCCTTGCCGATGTTCACTGGAAGCAAGGGGCCGAAGTTCGAGCCGCTCTACAAGCCTGGGCCGGTGCGCATTTCCGATTATCGGTTCTGGATCCCCTTGATCTGCATCTTCTCAGGGCTGCGTTTGAACGAAGCCTGCGGGCTCGCTATCGCGGACATCAAGGATGAAGGTGGCATCCTCTACATGCATGTCCGGGACGAAATGGAGGGTCAGAGCATCAAGGCAGCCGCCTCGCGTCGTAAGGTGCCGCTACACCATGAACTGATCACGCTCGGCCTTCCGGAGTTCGTGGAAAGGATGAAGGCGAGTGGTGCTGACCGCCTTTTCCCCGAGCTGACTCTGAGCGCCAGTGGCTACTACAGCGACGTCCCATCCAAGTTCTTCGCCAAGGTCATTGAACGCATCGTGGATCCGGAACCAGACGAGCCGGGGAACCTGGTGTTCCATTCCACTCGGCATACGGCCACGTCACGCCTTCGTGCGGCAGACGTCCGGAAGGACGTTTCGGAGGAAATCATTGGGCATGAGTCGAAGGACACCCACTCCGGATATGGGAAGGTCGACATCCCGACCCTGAAGGTCGCCGTGGACAAGATCAACTACCCGGGACTGGACCTGTCTAGTCTCCGGTTCCCGCAACCGAAGTCCTAGAGATCGCGCTCCTACATGCCACCAGGGTCCAGCGTGTCAGCCGGATCCCGGACAAGTAGCCTTACGTGTAAGGCAAAGCCGACTGACGCTGGCTGCGTCTTTCCGGACACGCCATTCTTCCATGTCTTCGTTGACCCATCTACGGCGTTGAAAGCGCAAGGAGTGGCGACGAAGCGCGCGCCCCACGGCACGGGAGAGGGCCTAAAGCGGATAAGGTTGCATCTCGAAATCGAAGATCAAATCCTTGTCGTCGAGAGTGATGAGCCACGTTGCGGTGGTGCCGTCCTCCCCGCCCAACATTCGCTCTGGCAGCCTCGTTGTGCGGGAAAACAGCAGGAAATACTCTTCGCGGACCCAATCCCCGAACAGGGGGCGTTCGTCGTCGTTCGGGTGGGGGATGCCTATGCTCGTAATCTCGCTCGGCCCGCCATCGCCATCGCCATCGCCTGAAGCCAAAGTTAAGATGTTCATCCGGGCCTCGGGGTAGTCAAACCCTAAGCACGCGACGAATAGGCGGCCATCGTCAGCCAATGTGAAAACCGGCCACCGCTGGAGCAAGACCTCTTTGTAGAGGAACTTCGCCGCCACCTCCTCCATTTGAAGAGGATGAAGAGGTCGGCGCTGGTGGCGAGTGATGATGTCCCCCACCGCGATCATCTGGGCGCCGCCGTCGTGGGACAACAGCACAGCACGAGTGCCAAGGCGCACGTAGAGGGTCTGCGTGGCAGGACTGTCGATCCAATCGAACTGCGAAGGCAGGTCAGGAGGACACTGGACTTCGAAGACGGCGAACGATCCGGGGTGAGTTGTCGGGCCGCTATAGACTAGAGGGGTCCTAATCCCCTGCAGAAGCCGGTGCATGTGCTCAAAGTGCTTAATCGCCTCGGGGTCGATGATTGTCTGTCCCGCTCGGTCACGGGGGTCCCGAGAAACGAATAGCTGCCGGTAGAGTAGGCCAAACAAGATTTTGGATGCCCAAAGGAACAGGTCCCGTTCCTGATCGCGCGTCAGCTCGTTCACTGGCTTTTCCAACCATCTGGCGACCCGCCGTTCCAAAGCGCTCAGGTGCCCGTTATTGCATGCGGAGCAACACGGGATCGTGAGCTTACGGTATGCCATCCGAGCCTGATTGAGCAGGCCGATGGTCTTGTCGCGGATATTGAACTTTCTCTGTAGCCACCTAGGAAATATGTGCTCGTCAGAGCGGTTGGTGTCGTCCAGTTCACAGCCGCATAGAAAACAGACCTCGCGAGAGTAGGCATGGTCACGCACGGCTAGGAGCAGCTTGCCACCCGCTGTCGCCGCCCCCGCGTCATTGTTAAAATCCGGCATGGCTACCGTCCGCCTCAGAAAGCCATCAAAGCAGACAACCATGCCACGAGTCGCTGAGCGCGCGCGAAACAGGTTCAAGCTCGATCAAGTGCAGGTGGCCGCAAAGTGTTTCATGTTCGTTCAGGCCAGCGCCTCAATAAGTATACCCCGGCGGGACGTATCGACAGACCCACAAAGCCGTCTCAAAAGGGTTGATCGGGATTTTTGGGACGGTATCCTCGTCGAGGTTTAGACCTTTTGAGACGAGGATGACGTGGCGATAGTTGGGTATTGCAGAGTGTCGAGCGCTGGACAGAGCCTCGACGTCCAGATCGACCAGCTAGAGGGCGTCCCCTGCGACCGGATCTTCGCCGAGAAGAAGAGCGGAACCACGACCGAAGGCCGAGCCGCGTTCCAGGAGATGATGCGCTATGTCCGGGAGGGCGATGTGCTCGTCGCCACCCGCCTGGACCGGCTGGCACGGTCGCTGACGGACCTGTCCAAGATCATCGACGAACTTGGTGCCAAAGGCGTGGGCTTCCAGTGCCTCCAGCAAGGCGCGGTGGATACGACCAAGCCGGAGGGGCGGTTGATGCTTCAGCTGCTCGGGAGCTTCGCCGAGTTCGAGGCTGCGATACGCAAGGAGCGCCAGATGGAGGGCATCGAGAAGGCCAAGGCCGATGGGCGATACCGGGGACGCCCCAAGACGATAGACGAGCAGCGAGTTGCCGACATGTTGACCTCCGGCATGGGTCCGTCGGCTGTAGCCCGTTCGCTGGGTATAGGCCGGGCGTCGGTGTATAGGATCAAGGGTGCGCAGAATGGGTCTGAATGCCCCCAGGAAGCCCGCTGAGCGCCATCGACGCCTCGTCTGCGGTGACGACCATCGCGGGAGCCGGAAGGCTCTGTGAGCGCCTTTTTTGGGAGATCTATATTGCGCGTCCGGAGCAACGCGCTACTTCCAGATATTGACATACTCTGAAAATTAGTCTATTCGCGCCCGCGCCCAGGTTTTTAGGAAAGTTATATCTATTAAGTTAGATATACACTGTTATGTTAGTCTGACAGTATAAAACAGGACGGAGGTCTGCACGCATTGTAGTCGCCTTCGGCTGCGCCTCGGCGACGGGAGCCAACCTCTGACGACGGCTTCGCTGCGCCTGCGGCGCGCTCGGGCCATCGTCCATCGGTCGGCGTCCCGGCAGATTTTCGGGTGGAAAGCTGAAGCAGGTTTCGCTATAATAGCCGCAGGCATCGAGGAGATATTGCTCCCGTGTCGACCTCACCCCGGGACGATACCTCCGGGCCAAGCTGAACTCTTCCCCCATCCCTTTTCATGCTCATCACCCCGCCGGGAGTCTGCCTCCCTGCCGCCGTCACCGGCCCCACTGCGTGGGCCGCGTTTCGGCTCATCTTCTCCTGCCCCTCGTGGTCTGTCGTTCTTGCGTCTGACGAAACCAATGAAGTCGACTTGATCTCCGGCCCTGAGTTCCAGGGCTGGCTCGATGAGGTCACGTCACGTTGGTATGACGCCCGCGCCCGGGCCTTTGTCAGCACCCGGATCCTGGAAGTCTGCGGCACCCTGACCCCGGATCGGGTTCGCCATCTGAGGATCATCGGTGACCGGGATGAAGTCACGACCTCCGACCGACTTCGATCCTACGTCAAGGATCAAGTCCGTGAGACCCTTCACCGTCGTTTTTCCATCCAAGCCTGGGAGCTGGATGTTCGCGCCCGGACAGATCTCCTGCCGGAGACGACCCGGCTAGAGCTGCATCGATTTCTGGGGCTGGACCAGCTGGTAGACGCCAGACTGTGCCGGAAGGGCGTCAACTACCTCTTCAAGACCATCAAGCCAGAAGTCATTGGCGCGGGGAGTCAGATCCGTTTCGCCGAGACGAGGCGCATGGCCGATGTGCGCAGAGATGGACCGCTCGGTGATCCCGCTCACCTCGCGCGGGCATTGGCCTTGCGGGCTGGTGAGGCTCTGTTGCTGGCTATGGCTGCAGACTGCGCTGACGGCGTCATCCCATCCATAAGCGCCGTGGATGAGAAGTTCCGCAGCCTGACGGAAGAGCATGGCGCTTGGGCAATGGTCGGCCTGGTGTTGGAGCAGGACCGGACGGAAGGCGGCTTCGTGCTTCCGGCCTTCGATGACCCCGCCCTCAGCGAACTTGTTGAACGGCAGGAGATGTTGCTGTCGCAGGTCGTAAACATCAGCGACCAAAGTGCGATGAGCGGACGAGGATCGGGTTGCGGCATGGAGGACCTGATAGCCCCTACCGGCTACGACCGATGACTGTGGCTGGTCACACGATGCTTTCATCTGACATCGGCTCAGTCTTCGCCTGGGATGCCTTCCGGGACGTTGTCCACGGCACCGACTGGAGACCGAGGATCAGCGACCGAGACCCGCTGGCCTTTGACCTGGACCTCGACGAAGCCTTCACGACCATCCTCAACAGCGCGCCCTCATGGCGCGCCAGGGACCAAGCCAAACACTGGATCGCGAACCGGATCGTCGAGATGGTCCGCGAGGACTTCACCAAGACGACCATCCGGCGTGCGAGCCTCCAGGTCCGGGACGATGGCGACCAGGAAGACATCTCTCGGGGCATCAAGGATCGGGTCATCCGCAACCTTCGATCCGAACTGCATCGCCACTTCGACCAGTCGGTTCGCGAGTGGGAGCGGGAAGCCTTCGACCACTGGGCACGGATGCCAGCCCCCTTGGACCAGGTGCGCTTCCGCGCCTTCGTTGGGCTCGATCAGGTCGTGCCGCAGGACGTCATGCGGAAGGCGGTGAAATACACGCTCAATCGCTTGCCCTGGGGCATCGTGGATGAAGCGGGCCGACAACTGTTCTGGGGCAACCACATCGCCGAGGGACTTCGTCGCCGACGTCATCCACTCGACGACACCGACCGGGCGCGAGCCTTGATCATGCGTGCCGCCTACGCGCTGTTCGAGGACCATGAAGCTCGTAGACGAGGAGACGATACCCTTCCGCCGACGAACAAGTTCGCCATCGCGGACACCATCAAGAAGGCGTTCGACGAACAAGGCGTCTGGGGTCCTATCCACCTCGTCCTCGCGAAGGACCGAGAAGACTACCGCCTCACCCAGCCGGACCTGGATGACCCGGTGACAGAGAACCTGATCGCCCGACAAGCGCCTCGACTGTTCGTGTCGGGGGAGTCCGTGAAAGACGAAGTCCAAGGGATAGGCGCTCTATGCGGACCAGGGTCGGCTATGTCCCGACCTTGACTTAACGGTCGCCTTACACCTTCCGGCTTGCAGTCGATTACACGTCGTTTCCGAGACGCCCACATCGCGACACCGTGGGCGAAGACGGACCAAGGGGCATCACTGCTGATGCAGTCGGTCGCACCAGCGTTGGATTTGAAGACGGTATAAGAGCGGGGAGGTGGACCCGATCTATCGCTGAAACACGGGGCGTCGTTCTGTGGGCCGAGGGTCTGAAAACGTCGCCCCTTACCCTTGCCGCGTGATGGCCGAACGTGATGGTCTCCGGGCATGTGCAATCTCTACAGCCTCCGCAAAGGCCCCGCCTCGATCCTCGACCTGGCCCGAGCCATGCGAAGCGACGTCGGCAATCTGGAACCGCGCGACATATACCCCGACTATCCGGCACCGATTGTTCGACACGGAGCTGATGGCGAGAGGGAACTGGTCCTGGCCCGGTGGGGTCTGCCGTCTTCGAAGAAGGCGTTGTTCGACGCCGCCACCAAACGGGCGGACAAGCTCCGGGCGAAAGGAAAGGACGTGGACTTCCCCAAGCTGCTCGAACTGGAGCCGGACTCGGGCACGACGAACGTCAGGAACACATCCAGCTCGCACTGGAAGCCCTGGCTGTCGCCCCAGAACCGATGCCTGGTGCCCTTCTCGTCGTTCAGCGAGCCGGGCCGCGACGCAGAGAACCGATACCGGCCTGTCTGGTTCGCTCTACCCGGTGATGAGCCGTTGGCGTTCTTCGCCGGGGTTCACGTTCTCAACTGGACCTGCGTAAGGAAGATCAAAACCGGCGTCGAAACCTGCGACCTGTTTGCCTTCCTGACGACCGAACCCAACGCCGAAGTCGGTGCCGTGCATCCGAAGGCCATGCCGGTGATCCTGATGAGCGAGGAGGAACGTGACGTCTGGATGCGGGCACCTTGGGACGAAGCGAAGGCGCTTCAGCGTCCGCTTCCCGATGGTGCGCTGTCGGTGGTTGAACGTCAGTGATCGACTTTGTGCCGCCATGGCTCGAAGCCATCGCCGGGGCACTCGGGATGTCGTTCGCTCTGTCTGGCATACGTCGGGCACAACGTCATGGCTGGCGCGGAAGCCAGGACCGCACGACAGCCTACGTTCTGCTGATCTTCGGCTTCCTGCTGACCTGCGTCGGCTTGGTCAGGTGGTTTGGCGTGTAGCCAGTGCCCAGGAGCAGAAGCGATTGACGTCGTCTGGGGGTGGATGGCGGACCGTCGCTGTCCGCCATCCACGAACTTCCTGTAGACACTCTCTAAGCTTGTCGGCTACGGACGAACTGCACCCATGTTGGTGCGGGGGGAAACTAATGCACTTCAGGACTATAGCCGCCGTTGCGGCGGCCTCAATGGCTGTAAGCGCTTGCGCCGTCAGCTATCAGATTACGCCGCACGCTGGCACCGGTCAGACAGTAAGGTATCTACAAGGCCAACCGACCATCGTAGCCGATGGAGCCAGAAGCTCGATCCAAGTGGCGCTCTTGCCGCCGAATGAGAAGAGCCGTCTTCTCTATTCCGTCGCAGCTTACAATCGCGGCGAAGAGCCGGTAACTTTTGGCGTAGAAAACATAGCTCTTGAAGCGGACGGCGTGCCCGTTCGCATCTTCACCGTTCCAGAGCTGGAACGTATGGCTAAGAACGATGCCGCGACCGCCGCTGTCTTGATCGCCTTGGCTGGCGGCGTCTCAGCCGCCGCCGCCGCGCAGTCGCCCACGTCAACGAGCACGCTCTATACGCCATCTGGCATCTACCGCTCTGAGACAACGAACCGCGCATTGCAGTCACTGGCTACCTCGGCTTCAGTCGCACAGACGTCGAACTCTCTGAATAACGTCAGTTCCGCACTCGATGCGACCCTTGCAAATCTCGGCCAGAACATGCTGCAGACCACGACAGTCGATCCCGATAGTTCGTTTGGCGGTCAGGTTGTCGGAGACCGCGTGAAAGTCCCGGGCGAGGGAGAGCTGTCAACCACGCTTAGGATCAACTTCGCGGGTGACGAATACGTCGTCAACTTCGGGATCTCGACAGTCCAGTGAATGGGAAAGTGCAACCGGCTCCTTCGCGGAGCCGGTGACCACCGTCCGAGTCATGACTGGCTGATGGGCAAAAAAAGGATGAGACACCCGTACGCTTGATCCTGCTCACCGTCTCGTAATCGGACGTCGTTAGGGTCTGCATCGGGTCATAAACGTCATTGCGACCCCTCCGTCATCCTGAACTCCATCTGCGCTCCCGGTGGTTTCACGAAGAAGGCCATCCGGCCCAGGCACCAGCGCCGCCTGCACCGCGTCGTCGCGCCCCACAGTCGATAGTCCGCGCCCTTCATGATTTCGACGACAGCGAGATCAGCCTCGATCTCCAAGGCACAGACGTCGCAGACGGCGGTCACGAGCCAGCCCGCTCGTCGGATCGCGCCCACGGTCGGACATGCCTCCCGCCAGTCAGCGATGCTGTATCGATCCAGGTTTCTACGGCCCACGTCAGAACCAGAGTGCGAGGGCCGCCAAGGAAACAGGGCCATCATTCTGGCTGCTGTTGCGGGTGAAGCTGACGACCGCCACGCGGCTACCGCACTGACAGCGGAACCGCTCCGACCGACCTTCGCGAGGCCAGTTGCGGCGGCTTCCGAACAGCGGGCGAGGATCCATCAGGACTGCCCGGTCGCAACCGGGAAAGTTGCACCGCACGATCAACCGCTCGCCATGTTCCGGGGCAATGTCTTCGCGCGCCCTGCGCCGCGTGTCGGGACGGTTCATGTCACGTCGCGCTCGCTGGGCGGCCTACCCCGAGAGCCTCAAGCTGAAGCCCTGCGGCGCATTGGTAGACCGCTGACGGGTGCCAGCGCTTAACACGTGCCAGGACGTCGCTCGCAGCTTGCGCCCGCGACCGTGGATCGGCGAGTTCGGCGTCCAGATCGGCGAGCAAGTCGGCGAAGGAACTGTCATCCATGTCTGTTTCTCCAGGTTGCCGACCCGCTGGCACCACTCCCCCAAGACCACCGAACACGCAAGAAAAAGTTCCTGTTTTGTTCTATCGATCAACAGGTGTGTGATCGGATCGCCTGGGAAGCTCCAGGAGCGTCACAAACGCGGTCTTGGAGTCGCGGTCCAGACGGGCGCGACATTGCGCTCCAGCACCGTTCCAGAGTCAAAATGCGATAGGTTCGGCGTCCTGTGAGCCAAGAGGTCAGCACACCCAGCCCCTCTGCCCTTGCCAGCCGCTGGATCCTGAACGGTCAGGTGGCTGCGCGTGTATCCGAGCGCTCCAGAGCAGACATGCTTGGCGGGTGAACGGCGGAAGTCCAAACGTCCGGAAGGGTGAGCCTTTCGACCCACCCTTCCATCGTTTCGCGAAGCTGGCTTAGTCCAGCTTGAAGAAAATCCGCAGAGACCGCAGCGTGGTGGGCGTGATCGCATACAGGCCGATGCCGTCGTCGTGGGCCGACCAATCATCCCAGCTAAACAAGAAGGCGCCCTTGTCGCCCGTCACCGTTCGGGTGCGCTTTGTGACGCGGCCTTGGAAGTGCGCATAGTTGGCGATGCCAGCCTGGCCCAAGAGATCCGCATGGATCACCGGGCCGTGCTCGGCAAAGACCTTCAGCCCGGAGATCGTTTCAGGCGCACACGCCTTCATGAACTCTTCGACCTGACCGGGGGTCAGATCGACGACGTTCTCGAAGCCGTCTTCTTCAAAGCCCGCTGGCAGATCGAACGGTGCGGCTGTTCGTTTCGGGAACAGCTTAGCCGCCAGTTCCGCTCGCGTCGCTTCGGACAAGCTGCTAATATCTTCTGTGGTAAGCACGAGTTGCATGACATATCTCCATGTCTTCGGTTTGCCGACTGAGGGGGCCAAGTGGCTGCTTGGCCCCCTCAACTGTCAATCGGCGTCCAAAAGGGACCCCCTATAGGCGTGCAATAGGGACCCCCTTTTGGTGTTCGGGATGGACGTTACGAGCGCACCGCTTGCGAGGGTTGGGGCGTAGGGAGGGCGTAGCCCGACC